>ERZ779851.147-NODE-147-length-71289-cov-120.690892_pt1 | contig 71289 bp, 75 predicted proteins | sample MGYA00511094_ERZ779851 | MGnify/ENA primary metagenome ERZ779851 (study PRJEB29588, sample SAMEA2155512) | human gut metagenome | biome: human gut; feature: human-associated habitat; material: faeces | place: Denmark | collected 2008/2010 ...
AAATAACACCATTTTTTATACCGGATTTTTGATTCGAATTTTGAACACCCTACCTGCAAGGGCAAAAGCTTTACATATCGCAACGGATTTTCCATTTTTATTAGGTGCATTTTAAGGCTTTTGCCCTTACAGGGCGCCTTGCCGATTGCCATTATACCCAGGGCGCTGCCCTGGGCTAAGAGCTTTTGGGCCTTCAGCCCGTACATAAACCACATGAGAAACTTCAGTATTTACTGTTAAACTTTGATAAAAAGAAGTCATAAGTCATACAACTCACATCAAAACGCCCTATATTTGCAATCAATATTAATTAAAACAGATAACGTTATGGCACAGACATCAATGACAGTCAGAATAGACTCACAACAGAAAGCTATGTTCGACAGCCTCTGTGAGCAGTTTGGCATGAGTGCAAATGCAGCAATCAATGTATTTGTCAAGGCGGTAATCCGCACACGAAGTATACCTTTTACCATCAAAGCAAAGGAAAGCAAAGAAGACAAGGTTACAGACGAGGCAATAGAAGCTTTTGAAAACATGTGCAAGACGGCAAGAGAAAACAACATAGAAATGTCTCTTGATGAAATCAATGCAGAGATAAAAGAAGTCAGACGATTAAGAAAAGAACGCAATGGTGTACACAGTTATTGATACCAACATTTTTGTGTCTGCTTTTATCACAAAGAATGCCACTGCCTCAACACGCCGAGTTATCAACAGCCTTTTTGCAGGAAAAATCAGATGGAGATATTGGACTATGGAGAATAAGATGACAGTATCAGCAAATATCGTTTAGCAGGCTCCCAAGAACACCTGGGTGTCGTAGCACAAGGCTTATGCAGCTCACAAACAGAACAAAGAGAGAAATGCTTATCCTTCACCAAAAACGATATTAATTCACTGGCAGTTTTCATTTCATTCTTCCCCTTACTTCATCCACATTCATGATTTTATTCAAAGGCTCAGCCAAAGTAAGAAAAACCTGGTTTAAGTCATTAGTAACCTCTTTCATAGTTACCATATCATCATTACCACACTCTGCCATGTAGTAGTTCACATACTTCTCAATGTTATACATAGCAGAATAATACCTCACTGCCTGTAGGAAATACGGACTATGGGTACTGATCATCACCGGAATACCAGAATTAACAATCTGTACGATAACCTTAGCAAACTCCACTTGCCACTGAGGATGCAAATGATTCTCTGGTTCATCCCATATCAAAGGACGATTATTGGAAATACAATAACCATCAAGCAGAAGCTGCAAGGCACCAAAGCATTTGATACCAGAAGCCACATTGATAGGCTTGATTTTCATACCATCTTTTTGATATACGATGCTACGTGAACTCTTATCATATGCAAACGTACCATGAATGATATCCGCTGTATGAAAATTCTTCGATTGAGGCTCAAACAAACTTAGCTGAGTATCAAAATTCTGGAAATTCAAGACCTTGTCAACAAAGTCTTTCACGTGGGCAGGAACCATTGGTTTATATCCCAAAGTCCTCTTCATTTCCCGATAAGCAACAGAAGATTTTAAGCTATCAAGAAGATGGAAGTACAGTGGCGACTCAACATAAGTGATATCCTCATAGAATCCTCTTTCAGAAAAGGAAACGTTTGTCACTTGATTATCCTTTGCCTTAAACGACAGTTTCCCCTCTTCTTCAGTATCAAGCATAACATAAGTAAGTTCAGACTTAGAAGAACAGAACTGCCCCATAAACTCAGATTCAACGAGATAAGCCAACTCCGTTTTCAATACAGCAGCAGGATTATTCACCTGATCATAGCAAATCCGAATATTCGCAATATCCTCCTTGAGCAAGGACTTTTTGCGAGGAGACAAATCAATATCTTCGATTTTAGCATTCAGATGATCAAGAAAAGCATTTCGTTCCGCTTCGTCCTGACATATTCTTTCCATTTCCGATTTGACACGAGGCAACAGATCCATAGTACCATCTATGAATTTTTTTCCATAGAAGTGCTTATACAAAGAATCTATATGCTTAGAAGCTTTGTTGGCAGAACTTTCATTACTCAAGCTTCTCATATTAGAGACCGCCTTGATAATAGAAAAGAATGCTCTACCAATGGTACTTTTTCCCATATCATTCTCTCCCACAATCACAGTCAAGCCATTCAAGGCAATATCTGCGTCCTTGATTTTATTGATATTTTGTATCTGTAATCTCATTGGTCAATCTTATTTTTCTGCAAAACTAAACAAAAAACATTATATATACAAAGAATTGGAGCACTTTTTCATTTCGCATACCTTTTCTTCCGCCATTTCTCCAATAAAAAAATCAATAAAACCAGATATCAGCTATAGACTCAGAATCTGTGAATTCTGTGAAATTTGTGGGAGTCCACCATATATCAATACATTTATATGAATACGATGGTACCGATACAGCGCTATCGATAACTAACGCACAATAAATTTAACCTTCCAAGGACCTTTTGCTGCAGGTTCCTTCCAATTTTCCTTTGCAACCATCGAATCGCGAACAGCTTTACGAACAGCCTTAGCAAATTCACCTTTAACCAATGGCTTTGGAGCATTAATACCTAACATCATAATATCGTCTTATATAGTTCAAATATCTGCCACAAAAATACACTTTTTAATTGAAACCACCAATTTAATAGCAGAAAATCTGCAAGTTATCAGCAAATTACGCAATGCGCCATCCACCTTGTCTGCAGTCCCATCAAACAGCAATCCCAACAATGCGGTCCCATCAACAGCAAACCCGCATAATCTTGCTTGTTTTTACGATTTACGTACTGATAATGGATTAGCCAATATACAGATTCATTCTACTTTGGATGAGACAATAACCACGATACAGTTTCCTTATGGATATCACCTCATATTACCTATACGTATATGAGGTTTAGCCCTCCACCAGCTAATACCAGTGGAGGTTATACCATAATTTGACTAAATTTTTACTTCACCTTTGTTGTTCCTCATCTTCCCAAAACTCAGGAAGAAGAGTATATGGAACGTAAGTATTCTTTTGTTACTAATCATCCATAAAATCAATCAGTCAATTCATCATAATCTTCCGGCTTAGTATTTAGCAAATTCACGGTTGTCATGAACTCGCTTACCAAATCTGCAAATTGAGGATTATCCTTACGAATGATTAGTGCAGCATAATTATCATTACCCTCCTCATCAGTAATCGTTTGTGGCAGGAAAACATATTCCTCTCTTTCCCCGTAAATGCCAAACCAGTATCTGAATAAGCGATTACGCATCTTCTGCATACCACCACTTGTATCACAGATATAAAGAAATGCAGCATTATTCTTTACAAAGAATTCCTCCACTATAGCAAGAATCGTCTCTCGTACCTTAGGATCACGAGGCGACTTTACGCCTTTCGGATTGGAAATACCAAATTGATAAACTAACCCTTTTTGAAGTATGTCGTCTCGTTCAAAAGTTACGAAGATTTCTGCATCATAATCTGTGATGAAACACAAAGTATCATTAGTTTGAGCCACTTTAACCTCATAGGGCGAATTGGCATTAATCGCAACCAGAGACATCATTTCTACTACCATACTTCTACCCCATTCGGTTCTTTACCAGTACGTTCCAGACAACTATTGCGAACCAAATTCTCCAGTTTCTCTACCATTTTACGTTTGGTTTCCTTAGAAGCCTTCCATCGGCGTAGAGCCTCTTCTCTTGTTAACTTTGTTTTATCCATATATTCTTCCTCCCAATTTTATTAATCATTGATGCTGCAAAGATACGATAATCCAATGTAAACACCAAAGAATTTAGCATAGTTCTTCAAATTACCAGTGCTATAGTCACCTAACGATTATAACGTTGGCTTATTATATGGAGTGCGTTCATGGAGATGACGGAAGCTCTCAATACGTTCTTCATTCAGAGTACCTTCATTCCACATTCTATCCAATTCATCATCAGCCATTTGAACAAAATTATCAGAAATCACCTTTTTCATATTCCCAACTTTTCAAACATATCATCAGCACTTTTATACTCTGTCACTCTACCATGACGAATATCATCCATTGCTTCTTCTATCCCAGACATGCTTTTCTGATGATTAGGAATAATCACAACACCATTCATAGACTCAAGAACCTTCTTGAGCCCAGACATAACACTATTATCTTCCACCTGTATAGTTAATATTGCCATAACCTATAATTTTAAACGTTAGACTTTTCCGCAAAAATATATCTTTTTCCTGAAATCACCAAGAAAATCGCAGAAAATCTGAAAGTTATCAGCAAATTACGCAATGCGCCATCCACCTTGTCCCTGTGGTCCCATCCCACACAACCACATGGCGTAGACCTCTGATGGTCCGCCAACCTTATAGCGAAGCGGTTTGAGCACCGTTTCTGTCCCCTACAAGGGGAACAGAAGGGGTCGTAAAGACTATTGAAAGGGCGGTTGGCACATCCCTTGTACCCTGAGGAGAAAGGTTGTGCAAACGAGAGCAGAGTCAAACTCGCTTGAACTATGCCGAGTGCAGCCAACCTTCTCCATGAGAAAAGGGCTTGGGAAAAGAGGTGGACCCTCCCTTAAGGTTAAGGGACGACTGGTGGGTTTTCGAAAAAGTTAATTCATACTAAATATTCACTTAAAAGTGAACAGTCTATCCATAAAAACATTATATTTGCATTGCATAATAAAGAATTACAGCTATGCCACAAGTAACATTAAAGACTATAGAGCAGAAACATTATGATACAGAACAAATTATTCCGTGATTGCCTCGCAGCAATACCTGCCGAGCAAAAGGCAGAGTTCGATTTGTCTTTCGGCATTGCCGAGCGCATTAGTGAGATTCTGAAAGCCAAGGGACTCACTCAAAAGGATTTTGCCCGCTTACTCAACAAGCGAGAATCCGAAATCTCCAAATGGCTCACAGGCAGACATAACTTTACAACTCAAACCATAGCTCGCATAGAAACGGCTTTGGGAAGCAAACTCATCAGCATTGCCCATTGATTGGGCTATGCCTATGAATAATATCGTGCTAACCATTTGTTAATTTCATCTTTATTTTGGATGGATAATAATTCTTCCACTTCCCTTTCTGTAAATATTGGAATTCCAAAGTTCTTGATATTGGAGCCATTCAATGAATAATAGCCAGAGGAATATGGCTTGCTATTCGCTACGATATAGTTCCAAAAGATATTTGATTCAAAAATCTTCTGTAATATCCTCATCTTTCTTTCATCTTCACCCACAAAAGCCATTCCATTGTAAAGCAACAAATTCGGAGCATTAACAAGAGCACAGTGCAAAGGCTTATTTGCAATTTTAGGGAAAAACAATTTAATTGAGGGCATAACTAAAGACTGAGTTCTCCCATAAGCATACCATACAGGATAGTCCTTCCCCTTACCTTTGTCACGTCTGGCTAATTCATCTCTTTGAGATTCTAAATATTTATATGTCATAGGATACTTATGCGTCATGACATTTTCATCTATCAAAAACGCTTTTCCATCACATAATTGATAAGGGAAAATCACTTTATGCTTGATTTTATCCAAGCTAATATCAGAATTTAACTTGTTTGAATTTACGATATCCTTACATATCTCTTTTTCTACCTGATATATATGGGTTTCCTTTTCCAAATAATAGAACTTATCATTTTCATCTATAGGAGTGAAAATGTAAGTCTTATTACTCAATGTTGCTATACCATGCCGAGATTGGCAAAACTTTGCCAAGGGAATGCCTACACTTTCCAACTTAGAGGCAACTTTATGTTCATTCAAATTCCACCCCTTTTCTGCATCAAGTATAGAATAAGGAATATCCGTATAACCGAAGCATTTGCTTAGTTCTGCATTCTCGTCACAATAGTAATGTAAAATCTCACTCTTTTCTTTTTTCAAGAAAAACAAGCAAGTGTAAGTACTTTTGCCCGAAAAAACTTGATGTCCACGAAAATCAACAATACTGATATTATAGCTACCTTCCATAAAATACTTTCTGAGTTCACGGGCATTCAAACTTTTGAGAAAAGTATTCATCGTGATGTAACCCAACATGCCATTTTCCTTTATCATCTCAATAGCTATCTGAAAAAAAGGAATGTACAAATCCGTGGAACCAGCATTGCAGACTTCATACATTTTTGTTTTTTCCTTGGTTCCATCCTCCATATTTCTTCCACAAACATAAGGAGGATTACCAACAATTACATCAAAGTCATCAAACGCAGTATTCCATCCTTCCGAATGAAAATCTAAGGTGTCTGCATTCAGTAAGTTAAACTCAAATTCAGAACATTCTCCCTCAGATATTGCCAACAGATTCAACAAGATTTTGCATCTTTCAATGGAATAGGATTGTATGTCTATTCCAAATATATTTTCTTGGTAAACAAGAAGATAGCTTTTTCCTGTTTTATTATGTATGTATTTTGCTACATCCATCAGGAATCCACCACATCCACAAGCAATGTCTGCCACTCGGATAGAAGATAATTTTTGCTGCTTACTGAAACATTTTTCTAGGATTCTTTTTCGAATTCTACGTGGTGTGTAGATTGCACCAGAAACTATTCTATCAGATGGAGATATAACAAACTCAAAAAGTTTTATCATATCTTCCAAGTCTAATTTAGTTACGCTCTGCTTTTCTAAAAAATCCAGAACTTGCCTCAGCACCTTATAATCTTCATCACCATTATTTATAATATATCTGCTAACAAAACTATTGTAGGTTGAAACATTATTATATGTAATATAGAGTGTCACAAATATCCGATTAATCAATAATGGATCTTGTGTAAGATTTCGTTTCAAAAAAGGGAAAATTCGTTTTAATTTCATTTACCTAATTCTTCTATTTTGTCTTGATAAGCTAAAAGTAAATCCATAAATTTATTCATAAAAACAGTATCGTTCCTATGTTCATCTCTTTTTAACCTTAGTGCATCACAGATTTTCTTTAATTGTTCTATATTCCACAGATATTCATGCTGAGTCTTTCCCAATTTCAAATTATCATACATCCATTTTCCTAATTCTGTCTTGGGTATGATTGCACCAGCTTCAGTCCTTTCAAACTGCTCACCATATTCCTCAGAACATGGATCCAACCATCCTATATTGTTTATATTTGATTGATTTTCATCACCACTTGGCCATTTTGCTCTTTTTGCATTATTGCAAGAACGACACGAATAAACCAAATTAGAATACTCATTATCTTTCAGATCTATCATTGCATCTTTAGGAACAAAGTGGTCAATCTCAAAATGTTCCTTTCTTGGCCAATCCAAATCATTACAATAGCCACATCTATGGTTAAAGTCCTCAGAAAGTTGCTGACGGTATTTTTTATAGTTCTTATATACAGGTACGTCAGTACTTCTTTTAGGACATATTTCTCGAAACAGCATGTTATCTATCTATTTTATAGAATCTAATAATGTACGTGAGTTTTTGACCAATTCCGCCAAATTTTTCAACGAACTTGTTTGTAATAATTCTGCAGAAACAGGGTTCGCTTTAGAATCTATAGAATTGAGTTCCATATGAAGTTTCAAAAGCAATTGTTCTTCTTCATTGGTAAGACCTACCTCTGATTTCTGTTTGTCTTCCAATCCTCTCGCCTTATCCTCAATACTATCAACTCTACGATGATATGATTCAATAGCTTTCTTTACTTTATCTATCAAGTTTAATCGCAGATTCTCAACAGACAGGTCTTCTTTGTCATTTACCAAGAAAACATCATTCATCTTATCCAGAGCGTCCCCAACGTGAGAAGTAACCATAAACACAGGGAAAAACTTTTTATGCTCTTCCAAAAATGAAACTACTTCGTCACCATTATAGGGAAGGAGACCATTTCCTGATAATAGATAATCAATAGCCAAAGCATCAAGGTGTTCTTCTTCCAGCGCATTAAGTAAATCTTCTAAAGAAGAAATCTTATCCAAATCTTGAAACATAACTATATCAAAGTCATTTCCAAATTGTCTGGCAAAAGTTGTCCTTATACCTTTGTCATCATCTAAGTATCCTAATCTAAACATTGCTATATCAATTTTTTGAAAGTTATTTTTATACCAAATCCTTCTAACTGCGGAAGAATCTGAATAGAACTATTCTTGTATTCATTTACAGTAGCCTTAGTTATGTATAATCCTAAACCAGTTCCTATTTTTTCACCATTTTTATTGCACCTTGAAGATTCAAAGGCATTGAAAATAACAGAAGGATTATTACGATATTCTTCATCTAACCCTTTGCCTGTATCACTAACAACAATAATAATATTTTCTTCCTGCACATTACCTTTTATAAGAATTTTCCTGTTTTGCGTTGTTCTCTTAGACTTTATTGCATAAATTGAGTTTGAAATCAAATTATTGAAAATAGTATCCAAGTCTATAATAAAAGCTTTTACTTTCATTTCATCAGTAAAGCCATATACATCAAATTCGATATTTAGTTCTTGCATAACTGTTTCCCAAGTCTCTCTAAATTTAGAGAAATAAGAACTCAAGTTTACGGTTTTTCGAGAACGTTTATCCTTGCTTATTGAATTGATAGAAAACTCCAACCAACTTCGTACACTCTCATCATATCGCTTTTGATTTTTAATAACCTCATAAGGATTTTTATAATCCTCCAAGTCTAAGAGTTGAACTTTTTCAGGCGAAGTTACTTGATTTAGTGCATAAAGCAAATCCTCGTATCTGTTCTTTGTCTGTATTGAAAGGTTTCTTAACTCATGAGAAAATGAAGTAATTATTAGACCAGTACTTGCTAAATTTCTCAATAATCTTAATTCTTCCTCTTTATCTTCTAACTCTTGCTTTACGACTGTATAACCTTGACTGATAGCGTAATAGTTGTTTTCAGAATAACTACCTTCTTTTTGAGCTTTGTCTGCTTGTTTTTTTGCATCTTCTTTCGGATGATTTTTATCATACAGTAAAGACAAGTTATACATCACTGTATTTCTATCCTTCTCCATGATGTTTATTATCCCAAGCAATACCTCCTTAAACAAGGCAAAAATTTCATTTTCTTGCAATCCCTCTCTTCCTGACTTATCCTGTAAGTAAATATTTTGTAAACGAGAGATTTCTACAGCACCAACAATTTGGTTTTGGCGTATATGATAGCCTCCCATTCGCTGACCAGCACCAATTGGATTTTGTGAATACCTATCGCCTAAATGAAGCCAATCATCCCCATTTTCTCCATAAGGGCGTACTCTAAACTTATCTCGATAGATTTTTATGCCCAGGTTTTTTCTTAGCCATAGTCTTCTATGAGTTGGTGAAAAATGGCGATAAGGATATTTTGCATCCGACTTTTCACTATTAATATCAGATTTTGAACTTTTTACGAAATAAAAATCAAATTGAAAAGCTCCAAGTTTAGAACTATATTCCGTCAACAATTTGGATTTTTGCAATCCGTCAAGACCCTCTAAAGGCATTTCAATGTGATATGATTCTTTTTCAAAATCCTCTAAACGATATGGAAACTGCTTCATAGCTTCTTGGTTGAACAGCCCTCGATATTCAGATTGCAATGCATTTATATCCAATTCATTCCGTTGAACATCAACCTTTAAGATATTATCTTCATACTTTGCGGATACCTTATAATCAAAATCTTCATATTGTTTTGCCGTAATTTTTCCATATTCATTACTTCCACTTACGTACAAATATTGTTGAAATGCAGGAATATTAAACGGAGGAACCAAATCTTGAAGAGAACTGTTCAAGTGTTTGACGGATTCTTCTCCCCACTTATCTGCCAGATTCGATATCCTCAAAATAGTTCCAGAATAAAATTTAGGCAAAGATACATTGAAACGTTTTTCCAATTCAGATAAACTGCATCGGATTTTTTCCAAGGAAACCACTTCCAAATCAGCCATGATTTCATTTATTCTTTTCCCTGGAGCATTAAAATCATTCCAATCCACCTTCCATGCATAAGCATCCTCTCCATTTTTATGAGTGTACATAACAGCTTGGCTACCCAACCTGTTCAAGGCAAATCTTCCAATGCCTTTGGCACCAGACTTTATTCTTCCATTTGCCGTTTGCACATTCTGCTGTTTATCATCAGTGCCTATCTGCATCCAACAATTCTGTATTGTCGAGATATCCATACCACATCCATAATCAATAATATAGATGTCCGTTATTTGTTCATCTGTACCATCAAACAGTATATAGCAATAAGCAGAATCAGCATCATAGGTGTTTTTTACCAATTCTATGATAGCTCCTTCTGGATTGGAAAAATTCTCCGAACCTATTAACATTGCTGTTCTGGCAGAAGCTGTAAAAGGTATTTTCATTGTCTTTGTACTTGATATTTATTGTTTCATTACACCACATCGTTATCTGACAACAATCCATTCCTTCTTTTTGTCATCATAATGAATCTTGTCGCGATATACATCCAAAAGCATTAATGCAGAATCAACCTTATTTGCTTGAAGATAATAAGACTTACCATCATCTATAACTTTAATTCCATATTCATGCTTTATAAGTTTCATTTTATTTTCTAAGTCAGAAATTTTCCGTAACAGTTGATAGTTTTCATTTATTAATTCATTTGAATCTGGTAAGCCATTAGTCTTATGCTGTTTCGAGTTCCTATCTGTATCGATTCCAAGAGTTCTCACCATTTGTTCATATTTCTCAATAATTGCATTTTTATCACTAACATCTCTCTTCAAATTTAAATTCGACAAATTAACGATAGCTGCAAATGCAACTATTAGAATACAAAATATGCAAGAAATCATAGCAACAATTCGAGTCTCTCTCCTAGCTTTTTCTGTTGTAGATTTAAACTCTTCCATCAACTCATTTGCACGTTTTTGATATCTTGATACATCAATACCAGCAGCTTCAAATTGTCCCAATTCTTCCTTAATGTCATTATATGTTCTATTTTCCATGTATTGTATCGTTTGAATATTTAATAAACTTTTCTTTTAACTCATAATAAGACTTCAAGAAGTTCTCTTTTTGCTCCAAGTATTCTCTTTGATGCTTAGTTTCTATTTCAGTTATTTCACGAGTCATCATTATTTTCTCGTAATATGTCCCTAACCAAAAACAACTCGTACAAGAAACCAAAAAGAAAGAACCTACAACCTTATATTTCTTTATGACTGCAGTCAACTGCTCAATATTTGCTTTTTTCTTTTGCATCACATTGTTATGTATTAAAAAGGCAAATCCTTTCCCCATTTTTCATTAATCATAGGCTCGAAGCCATTGGCAGGAACAGGAATCTTGGGAAAGGCAGGTTTATGGTTCAAACTATCCAAACCAAAAATAGAGCAAAAAGTGACCTTGTCGTCATCCACAACACTTACGATGTTTCGATAGTTTGTTGAAGAAGTATAAGAACGGACACTATTGACAGAATGGTTCACTAAAGAGAGGCTTTGACTATTTTGAATTAATACCACCTTATCAAAAAATTCCAAGATACACCCACTAGGTACAATACAGCTAGACAAAGGCTTGTCTATAATATCCTTATCAAATTTTGCAAAATTTGTACTTCTCGAAGATATATAAAAAGAATCTGCTAATCCATTTGCTCTTACCGTAGCATTGAGTATAGATCCATCACTCATTACAAAGAAGCCCTTCTGCGAACTATTGAAACTATAAACTATATCTTCTTTATCTATGTTAGATTTATTAAAGAGAGTTTCCATACCATAGACTTCTGTTCCAAACTGCTTTATAATTTTCCTTTCAGAAATTTTAGCCTTGGAATAAAAATGTTTCTCCTCTGTGTCTTTTTTCTGCAAATACTCATTTCGATAATAGTCAAACTCAGAAGTACTCTCATAATTCATCAAATCAGTTGTCATCCAACCTGTACGTAGAGAACGTTTACCTTGAGGATGCCGCTCATCAAGCCTAAACTTTGAATCAAAATCTAAGATTTCACCAGTCAAAAGCCCATCCCAATCAGCAGAGATAACAACAGAGCCATAATTAGCATTCACCCCAATCACTTTGCCATCATAGCATTTATCCAAATGAGAAGGATTTATCCGGTAGTTATCTTCCATGTTCAAACGAGACTCATATAGGCCATCCTTGCATCCAAGAAACAGCCGATAGCCATAGAGTCGTATATCCAGAGGTATGGATGAATATTCACCGATGCTTTTACACTCTTCTCGAATATCTTTAAAATTTAATTCAAATTCTATTTCATTAGCAGCTTTCAACCAAAGTTTTTCTACCACCTCTCTTATCTCTGTTACACCAAATACAATCTTGGCAACTTCACCCTTAGAGTACTCATTATGTAAGAATATCAATTCTATCAAACTAGAGTACTGAGGATATTCATATTTTAAGCGATTTACAACCTTATTATAAGAAACGTATAGCAATTGCCCATCTGCCATAACAAGAAATAGAAATCCCCCATAGAGATAACAATCTATAGCTTCCACATTAATTGAAAATTTAACGACAGGTTTCATAAGATATGTTTTAAAAGTTTACGATAAATTCCTATAGAAATTACGTTGATGGAGTACCAATGTTCCACAAGTTCATCTCCAATATATTGGCTATTGGTTGGGTAACCATGCCATGGGTCTTGTGCATTACGAGGAATCGGGAAAAAAGCAAGGCGTTCCCCAGTTTGACCAAGTAAGTTTTTTCCTTGATTCAAAATGGCATAAAGACCTTGACCGTCATCATTCAGCCATCTTTTATCTATAATATCTCTATTATTTAGATATGGTAATTCTGTATGAACATCAGCTATATTAAATATAGAGAATTCAAAATTTGCATCACCAATCCATCTAGTTTTATCTTTCAGATTTTTTGCCTTAAATCCATGATAAGGAGCAGGTTTATAAACATGCCCTTGTGCGTTTGGTCCAAAAATAATCTCATGATTTTCTTTTATTCTTTTTCTCATAACCAAATTGTATATTCTATTCAGACAACTAAGCTCCATCCCTAAGAAGTAGCTCAAAATAAAAAGGGAGAGGAAGCCGTTCTTCCATATAACTATTATTTCTTGTTCTTCATCCTCCGAACATACATCAACGCTCCCGCAAACTTCAACAATCCCAAATGCTTTAATTCTTTCTGCACCACATCTAAAGCAGCAGAACCGACAGAACTCGTATCCCCAATAGTATCCAGGCGGTCCCATCCCGCACAACTTGGCGCAGACCTCTGATGGTCCGCCAACCTTAGAGCGTAGCGGTTCTGAGCACTGGAGGGCGGTTACATCCTCTCGTTCCTGAGGAAAGAGAGGCTTGGTGAGAAAGGTGGAGCCTTCCCCAATGGGAAAAAGCTGTGCAAATGAGCGCAATGAAAGCTCGCTTTCAAATTGCCGAGTGCTGCCCGCTTTATCAAAAAAAGAAGGACGGGATGATTTTAGAACCCCTACGCCTCTTTCACCATGTTCCAGAGGAACAAAGTATTACCGATGATATATCTGCGCCACATTCTCTTTGGCTCTTTAATCAATCTATATAGCCATTCCAGGCCATGCTCCTTCCACCAGATAGGTGCACGCTCCACGGTACCGGCGAAGAAGTCGAAGACAGCACCGATGGTACCCACATGACAATGAATGTTCAACTCATTCCAATGGGAGTACGTCCACTTCTCCTGCTTAGGAGCTGTCATACCAATCCAAAGCAAATCTGGGTTGGCAGCATTGATGGCATCAATGATAGCCTTGTTGTCCTCATCCGAGAACTCAGGCTTATAAGGAGGCGAATACGTCACTACCTTCAGGTGAGGATAATCCACGGCAGCACGCTTCACAATCAAGTCAAGCACTTTCTGCGAACTACCCATGAACATCACCGTACCACTTTTTTTCAGTTTGTTCATTTCGAAAGAGAATAAATCCCAGCCAGCTATTCTTTCCTTAGACTGACTCTAAGCCTTAATCCACTTGCACGCCTTCATGATGCTCACTCCATCCGGAATTAGCACATCACCATTCGTCAGTGCCTCAGCAAAGAGCGAGTCCTTACGAGAGTAGTATTATAAGAATGAGCATTTACTGTGTTTATGAGCAATTTGCCCTCTGGCAGCGAGGCGAGCTCCGCCTTACTGCCAAGTATATGCAAATCTTTAAGTCTAAACATCATTATATCAAATTCTCCATTTTCAAAATACTTACAGTGTTATCCAGAAAACTCGACATATAAGAGTTTTCTTTGTGATCAATAACCCATGCATATATCTCTTTCATTATTTCCAGCCCCAGCTGCTTTTCTTCGGAGTTGCCTATATAATAATAAGAGGTGGCTATCAGTTGTTTTGCCTTATTGATGTCCACCTCAGAAAGCGGATAGTTTTTGTTATACAAGCTCTCATAAATACTCAATGCTTCTTCTGCCGCGTCTATTGGATTATGCCCTTCTAAAGTGTGATTCTCTTTGCACCACTCCAATTGCGCAGCACCGATATTAACAAGAGTCTCGCCGATAACTCGTTTGTTTTCTTTATGAGGCATATACTCATAGATAAATCGACGAGAATCCAACGCTTTCTGATAGTCTGAGATAGCATCATTCCATCTCTTCAATTTATAATACAAGAAGCCTCTATTGTGATAACCTTGTGAGGCACTTGTCATTCCTTCAATAGGATTGTAGCCTTCTATAATTTCGGCGTAATGCAAAAGTTTCTCCAATAGCCCAAAAGCAAGCGGCAAAAAAGTTCCTTTCTTTGATTCATTCATATAGTCCATTCTGTCAATGATAAAAGCCGATATGATATTCGGCAAATAGCAGAAACAGTAAACATAATGATAATCCTTGGGTGTTATCGTCAAATATTCTCTGCATTGATTAAATATAAGCACTGCATGAGAAATGACATCCTGCATCCCATCATCCCAACGTCCTGGAATGGCTCGTAACTGTGCTGCATAAAAATCGGAACTTTGCAACAAACGTACATTTATTGGGTCATTCCATTCATTGATATCATGTCCCATCTGCAGAATTACATCCCATGCATCTTCATTTCTCTCCAATTCTATGAACACATGTGCAATGCTCGTATATACCTTGATGATAAACCTATGACTTGAAATCGAATGATCATCAATCTGTTTCAGATTGGCGAGAACTGTCTTGTATAATTTCAGTGCAGTAGGGTCTTCATTACGCATAAGGGCATTGGCAAAGTTGAATCGACAAGTCTCTATAAATTCCGATGAGATATTACGTTTATCAGCCCAGTCAAAAGCTATATGGAAGAATTTATCTTCATCGTAGTCTCCACCATATTGGTCGTATGTAGCTTGCAATAGCTGCATAATGTCCTGCATACGCTCATTAGAAATAATCACTCCTTTGGCAATAATCCTCTTTAATAGTCTGTAAATCGTTTTTGCGACAGATTTTATTTCATCCACATGAATATTTCCAACCGACACGAGATAATTCAAGCGAGCGACGAGTGCTCCTATAGTGGATAGCCAACTGTCGAATATCTGCTCTTTCTTCTTATGCAATATAGACAGGCTCTTTTCCTGTATATCAATAGAATTGTTTATTGATTCCAAGTTCAATGGTTGGCTCTCGTCTATATCCGTCTCAATATTACTTGTTTGTAACGAAGCAAATTTTAGAGTGAGAATTTCATTGATATATCTCAACAAAGTGTCCATTTCGTTATTCAAGACAACTTTCTCATTTCTACTCTTTGCATCTTTCTTATGAATCAGACTTTCAAGTTGTTTTCTCACGCAGTCCAATCTCTGACATTGTTTGAGCGCCTCAACATCTTGAAATAAGCTCTTGACAGCCGCTATCATATAGCCTGCAAAAGTGACACAACCTTCAGAATAAGCAAAGCCCGAAAAATCATCAAAGACTATCATATTTCCCTTTCTCCTACGATAGAGGTAGAGAAACAGATTTGTTTTGACACCAATCATGGTACCATACTCAATGGTGAACACGCCAAAATTGGCTAAAGCATTGCTTATTTTTTGACTATTATTCAAGAGGAGAGATTCTTTCTCCAAATAAATAGCTACAGGCAACTTGCCCTTATCACCAGCAGATGCCTTTATTGCAGTTACCATTTCCTCTTCTTCATCCAGGTTACAATGTTCATGAGTCAATGCCACATAATAGTCAGATTGCGGTATCATTCTCCTTTGATGTTTTTCCATCAATATACATCGGGAGATATTATCGCCTTCAAGAGCATCATTCACCGAGCGTACCATATTACCAAATTCAACACTTCGTTTGGGGGCATCAGCACATATAGTAGCATATATTTGGTCTGTGGAAAGAGATGAATTAGCCGACATAACATTGTCACATTCATTCTTAGCGATATAATTCTCTATAACAGTCATCACTTCCGAGCATACATGGTCAACATCGCTACATTTTATGGCAACAATCGATTCCTTTGTAAGGAAGTCACTTACAAGGTTTACTCCATCATCAGCAGGAAGAGTAAACACATGTAGATTTTCAGAATTATTACGCTTGGCGAGCACGATTTCCTCTTGTGTATATTTTCCACATCTGGTTTTGAACAGCCCAATTACGATTTGGCTTTCATTAACAAGATACTCGTCATACTCCGTTTGAGTTCTTACTCCCAAAAACTCTGGTCGATAGTCCTCCCATACCATCAACTGTAGCCTTACACCTTTTGCTCGCCACTCGTCATCGGCTTGTCGAATTTTATCACCGATAATCATTCGCTCATAAGCCAACTCACAAGAAGAGGCTAAAAAAATCTTTATTGTATTCATGCACATAGGGCTTTATTCATTGCCGCATTTTTGACTATGATATCAATCCCTTGGCACACCGAGCCAAGTAAGTATGGGATAAACGATATGTTCCCAAATCCAAGTCATCAGTGTACTAAAAGTTTAACATTTAACATTGTTAGATAGTATCTCCACCATTCTTTTCTCAAAAACCTCCAACGTAAACTCCTTTTCAAACTTCTCTCTGCCGGCCTTGCCCATGTTGCTGCGCAAGACAGAATCATTCAGGAGAAGCAGAATCTTGTCAGCAAGCACAGCAACATCATGCTTCGGAACAAGGAAGCCCGTCTTACCATCATCAACAATTCCTGGTATACCCCCTTCTGTCGTCGAGATACAAGGCAAACCATGCTCCATAGCCTCCAACAATACAAGAGGGAAACACTCATTATGATAGAACGTAGGGAAGACAAAGATGTCTGCGGCATTCAGGAAAGCCTCCTTGTCCTTACCATATTTCCTGCCATGATACAACACCATGCCCTTAAGCCCACGCTTTGCCACCTCAGCCTGAAACATAGCAGCATCCATCTCCACCGTTTCACCACCCACAAAGTCGCAGACGAAACGGCAGCCCTTCTCCTTCAATACCTTCAGAGAATCAAGCAAAACAACCACACCCTTGCTTATCAGAAGATTAGAAAGGAACAGGAGATGAGGCACCTTATCCTCAGAAGAAGTCATAACAGATGAAGCCGATACAAGACTCTCAATAGCAGAAGAAGGAATACCATTGCCACATACGAACACATCCCCCCTATCCACATACTTCTTCACGTCCTCATACAGACATTCCGAAAGCAGGATCACCTTGATGCCCTTGAAGAACCGTTTGTACAAAACATTGTCCAGCCATTTCTCCTGTCGGGTAGCCACACCCTTATTATGATAATGCACAACCACCTGACAACCCAGGCGCTTCAACATCTGAACCACCACAAAGTCCTTGTAGAAAGCACCGCCACAAGCATTCGGAGTCACATAAACCAATTGAGGTTTGACCACCTTTACCTCATGCCGTATCTTCTTCAGGAGCTTGAAGAAATCCAAGAGCTTCCTCATCCCCACCTTCCCGATGTCCTGCAAATTCTTCGCAGTAGTCAGGTTGATGTAATGACAGTCAAACTCCTGATTTATCAGTTTGCTATCGTGGATATACTGCCCCACCATAGCAGCACCATGCACAGGCGGCGGCATGTGCATGATAAATAAAATCTTCTGTTTCATAACTATGTATGACATTATACTAAAACATTTCGTCCTTCTATCTTACTATATTTGAAAGGCATTTTAAAACCTAGTTCATCTTCAAATATATGAAGTACATCAAAAGATGGCCCCCATCCGTTACAAAATTCAGGACTAAGTGCTATTGAAATGACATCAATCTTATCTAAAACTTTCTTTATGGCACGACATAGCTTTTTAACATAATGTGTTGTTAGAAAGCGATAATATCCTTCCTCTCCTTGCCCTTGAAAAAAGAAATCAAGATCTATATTTAATATCCAATGCTCAATTCCAGTTTCACCTATCCAATAGGTGACATTATCGACTAAGTCATATATATTTACGTCTGTAGCATCTGAGCTTATGGATTTCAAACTCATATTACGCCAATCACTACCATCATGATGAGTACAATAATAAGCTTTTATCAATAAATCTGGGTGCAATCGGCAAAAAGCATCTATATAATTATCAAATCTGATACCATTAGCATCTGCCAATGATTTAAAATCATCAAAATTTGTCCCAGTTAACCTATCATGATTAGTTCTAAGATAAGCATCACGTAGATTATTCAATAAATCATAATGCCTATCTATGTGAAATATACCATATTGATATGCAGGATTGATTTTTTGTTCCCAACACCAACTTGCACACAAGTGATTATCCATCACATAGAATTTATCATCATGAACTAAAAAATTAACGTTACAACAACCGGATTTACCTAAGATTTCATTTTTATATATTGTCTCCATTATAATAAAATTATATGCAAATATCTACAAACAATATAATCAACAATTTTTGCTTTCAAATTCTAAACCCACTAATTCTCTTGACGCTCTTCGCCGGATTTCCTACAATAATCGTATGGTCATCAAACTTACTGCCAGTCACGACACTACGAGCACCAATCACGCAATTATTCGGCACATGCGCCCCTTTCTGAATCATGCATCCGTTTCCTATCCACACTTTGTCATCAAAAAACAACTTGAACTTCAAGTAAATAGTTTTAGGTAAAGCAAAGAGAATTTTCAAGAATTTTATTACCATTTATTTTCATTTTATCAAATACATAATTCTACTCCCCATTTATTATCTCACTATCGTGGATATACTGCCCCACCATAGCAGCACCATGCACAGGCGGAGGCATATGCATGATAAAAAGTATCTTTGGTTTCATAATTTTTCTTCTATTGCAACACCTTCAAATTTTGAGCTTCTGGTACTTCGTGATATCCATAGCTTACAACATTTATAATTCCATAAGATTTTCGGTTAGCTATTTCCCCCATAACTTTATCACGATTAGCCTTATAACTTACATGTCCAGGCAAATCATACAATCTAATTTTATGACCATCTTCTAAAATCAAATTTTCTATTTGATGAATAACAGTTCGTGGTGCATTTGAACTTTCAATTGATTTCCCTAAAAGAGATCTGCAAAATTCTGTTTTCCCAACTCCACTTGCACCATAGACTATCACGCAATAGGGATCACTGACCAAATAATTCCAAACATAACCAATTTTATGTCCCCACTTGGCTATGTTGAAAATAGTCTTTGCCGCTCCAATCAACTCCTTTATAACAATGAAATCTATCATACGTCTTATAAAATTAAAGATTAGAAAGATTATATTTTCGATTACTTGCAGAATACTGCCTTTGACCATTTATGTATATTACTTCAGGTATATATTCTCCATTATTTTTCATATCAATTCGCACATTTTCTATTTTAGATTTAATTGCTTCTATTGAATCATCTTCCATAATAACCATAAAAATACCATTAGTAGCTCTTTCTGCTCGCATATATGCGGCTAATTGAGTTCGATATCCATGAATCAAGTTTGTGTTACCTGAGCGTTTTATTTCAATAACTACATTTGCATTCGAGCCTCTTGTTATATGAAAATCTATTTCACCAACACCAGGATTATCCTCTCTTGTTATTGCCAAATCTAAGTTTGCCGCTTGTTTATATGTATCAGCAACAGCATATAGTAACATTTGCCAATCAGTCTCATCAGGAAGACGTTTGTCTTTATAAAACAATTCAGACAATCTATTATCCTCTACTAAATGTTTGAATTGCATACACATAGCCTTTGTTAAATCATAAACTTCCTGTTGAGGATTTTCACCAGAAAAGGAAGGAGACACAAATGGATAACTTGCCAGAAAGTCCTGTAAAAGCAAATCTAGATATTCATGCTTTTTATCAACATTGAAATTATATGGTATTCCTTGTAATCCCCTATAAAATTGAATTGCAGCATTATAGCATTTTGGGTTTCCTAAAATTAGTTTCTTCCAATCCTTTTTCTTATAATCTTTATATTGCGACCAAGCCACACCAATAATATCAGCAATTTTCTTTTTAAACTTATTATTGTAATTGCATACTTTGTCTATATCGTCATAATCATGCGCTACAGGTAAATCAGCAAGCAACTGCATTGGTATAAAATGAATTGGCTTATTCTTATAGAATGGGACATAAAAAATTTCATCATAAGAAAAAACATATTTTTTCGTAGGAATGCAAAGTTCAGTAGCTATACGTTGCGTATATGCAAGAAAATCTTTTCGCAATATATACAAGGTCATATCACTTATTCTATCAGCACCAACTTTATCTTCAATAAGTTGCATTAATCCAAAGATTTCCGGATCAATCAAGCCTGCGCTAATAATTTCAAATGCACTTAATGCCAATTGATTTGCTAAAGCCCCACTTATACCTTTACCATACGAACTTTCTTTAGAATATCCAAGTCCTGTATTAGGAATCTCGCTCATAGTAAACCTTGTAACTATCTGTCTAAAGAAACGATCTTTGGAATTATTTTCTTTTGTAAAATTCACAAGAGGAACAAGCTGTTGAAAATAAAGCAAAAAGTTTTTATACGACTTTTCAAACTCTGGTATAGAACAGTTTTTCAAAAGCAAAGGATCTATATGAAGCAAAGAATCCTTATCAAGGAAGCCGTTATATACACCTCTATCCATAAAATCCTTATGCTTTAATTTAAAGTATTGACTATAATGTGTTGCCATATTTACAAATTTATTAATTTATCATTTCTTAATTTAATCGATAGCTAATGAAAGATTATTTAAAACAAATCTTGGAAACACTCTTCCAACACCACAACCTTACCTTATCCAAACAGCAAGCAGCTGCAAAGAATAGGCAAATATAAATCATAGCAAAAACAAAAGGAACGGGGAAATTATTAGATACCCAAGACATACCCATACCATACAATTCTGCTCCTTCCCAAGAATGAGCCAACAGACCAGCAAAAGCAGAAGATGCAAAGAAAGTGATAATCTTTTCACCTCTTGTGACTGTTAATGAGCGACAGAAAAGGAAAAGGTATGTAGTCTGAATCACCTGTAAGGGAGATATGTAACTATAAGTACCCTTATCTATACCCATGAAAGCAGCAGTAAGCGCTATCAATACACATAACTGACCAACGCTAAGAAATACAGCCATATTCTGCCAAGGTTTCAAATGAAAGCCCTTCCAAGAAGATTTCTTTAACCAAGCCCCTAACAGATACCATCCGATAAGACTTGTGAAAGTAAGCCCATAATAAAACTCACCCTGCTTCAATATCCATCCGAACACCGTTTGGAAAGCAAAGAAAGCCAATGACATCCACATCATCTGCTTCTCATTCACCTTTTCTATAAAAGCGTTGAGGACGGGCGCAAACATATATAGCCCAAAATAAGCATAGAAGAACCAATTCACCCCAGAAAGGAAACACATCATATTTTTAGCAAAAGCTAAAGGATAAAAATCATGCAGCCCTAAGCACCAAGTGATAAGATATATCATGCCCCCCCAGAATCCTATTTGGAACAGATAATTAAAAAGTCCTTTCCATTTCCAATGAATGCCAAAGTAACCCGAGATTACGACAAAACTTGGAACACAGACGAAAGTCCAACTATCCACTTCATAGTTACCAATAGCACGAAACAAATCAGTATGTACTAAAGAAATATCACCCTTACCAAACTGAGTATGAGTAAGTAAGACCAATATCATCGCAATAATGCGAAGTAACTCAATATTAACCTGACGCTTTTTTGTCTTTAAATTATTTACTATTTGACGTTCCATTCTACTATTTATTTTCTGTGCCATTCTCTCCATTTCAAAAATTTACATAATCCCCACCAAGTAAGAGGTGTAAACTTCGCAATATTCATTAATTTACCAATAGTATCTTCTGTAAAATATTTACCATATTTTAATGCTTCTTTGCGAGCAAGTTTCGTTCTACCAGAAAGTAATTGGCAATAAGTTAAATTTCGGGAAACCCTACCTATTGCATATTTATATCCATCATTTTCTGATAGTTTAGGAGCAAGAGTGAGAATACGTTTCTCCCATTCCGAAATCGATGGAGCATTGTTCCAACGCTTTATCATTTTATTCAACCATCCGTTGGCTGAGGTTACGGCATCCCCATCGCTAACATACAAAACTTTTGGAACAACTCCCCATTTTCCGAAAGTAGCAATAGTGAACCAATATTCATAATCTTCAGATACTCGTAAATCAGTTCTCATGCCTCCACTTCTCTTTGCAATATCAGTTCTAATAACTGTACTACAAGTTCCAACGTGGCATTCCTTAGCCCAATAAGAATAAAAGTCATCAAGCACAAAAGACATACCTGTACTATTACCACTCTCATCTTCAACCATCCCATTCTGAAAAGAACCTGGATTATAAGAAGCAGCCTTTCCTAAAGCCAAGTTTTTACAAGCGCAATTCACTGCTACACACTCTTGATGCTTCTCCAAGAACCCGACCAAGGAGTCGATATAACCATCCTCCCAATAGTCGTCAGCATCTATGAATGTAACATATTTGCCATGCGCAAGTTCCACACCTTTATTACGTGCCACAGAAGGCCCAGCATTTTGTTGCTGATAAAGAATGATATTTTCTTCCTTACGGGCCCTAATAATCTCTACACTATTATCCGTACTTCCATCATCCACCAATATCACCTCATAGGAGTATTGAGTTGTTTGGTGGAATATGGAGTCAAGACAACGGTTAATCAGTAAAGAGGCATTATATATAGGTACTATTATTGATAAATCTATCATACGTCAACATTTTAAAAAACAACCTTCATTTTAACTCTCATAAAAAAGCATGGCACACTTTTTGCATTCCAAGAATTAGCTTCTGTAAAAAGACAGGAGACAGCTAAACTGGATCTGGGAGTAACAGTATTTGAAATCTGAAAAATGGCAAGAACTTCAGAAAGAGCAAGAAGTGCTGAAAGTGGGAAATTTGTTCCCATGGATTATGCCAATGCCCACCCTTCAACCACTGTTGTTGAGAAGGTTAAGGTTGGTCCCATAAAGCATAGACAATAAGCACATCAGTTTTTCACACAAAGTGAGGTATAAAGTGATGAGACCAAGAGATTCACAGAGTTTTATTATGGCTTGCCGTCGGTGTAGCTTATAGCTCCCGACGGAATTGCCCTATTATCCCATGAAACTCTCTTCTCGCACAATTCTCTGTATTAAAGAGTTTTTCTATCTCTATAGATTTCAACCCCATAGCCTTCAAATTATGATGATGAAAATATCCTAGAGCATTAACCATACTATCTTTATTAAAAGTATCAAAAGTTAAACCATTTTCTCCTTCATGTATCAACTCTACATGGCATCCATTATAGATACTTGTTGCAACTGGTAAACCACAAGCCATCGCCTCGGGTACAACCAAGCTCCAATTATCCTCAATTGTAGGCAAGAAATAAACATCTGCTATAGCATAATACTTATAGATTTCATCATATGGAACGCCACCTTCCAAATGAATTGAAGTAACAGCCCCATACTTTCGCTTGCATTCATCAAAAAGTTCTCCATCTCCAACAACTACCAAATTATCATTAGGATATGCCTCAATATGCTCCATCCATGCAGCCAGCAAAGGCAATATACCTTTACGCTCAATCATCTTTCCTGTAAAAAGATACAATATGCCGTTTCCTTTTAGAAATTTACCCTTGAACACTTTCTTCTCTTCTTCAGGAAAAGCTTCAATAGCTTTTCGGAGTCCTTCACTATCAGCAGACATTCCACCTATATGAATCTTTTCAGAAGCCACGCCAATACTCTCAAGATACTTTTTTGTTTCAGTTCCATTCACAAGATATCCCTTTATGAACTTATTCTGTATCTTTCTTATCCAGGTTTTCATTTTTGAATTATTCCTTTCTGTGTGGAGAGTTCTCTCATATCCAATAAATACTGGAATATGGTGAATCAAACCATACAACTGCACCAATGGAGTCCACTGAAAGAAACCTTCAGTAATAAGCACATCAGGTTTAACTTTCATAATGTACTTCCACAGTCCAAAAGGCATAGGAATTTGCTTGCCACCTTCTGTAAAACCATGAAAAGAATGCATTTTTACATCATACATAAATTCATTATCGTATGGATGAGCATTTTTTCCAAGTTCTTCTTTTATTCTATTAAGCAGTTTTATGTGACCATGACCAAAACGCTTAGTAGAATATACAACATGAAAGTCACCTTTGAACAATCGATTCAACTCTACATAAAACGGCAAACGATATTCCCAAAAAGAGGGATTACAATATAATACTTTCATAACAATTTACTTGAATACTGATTTAATATCCATTAAAGATCGGGGAAATAAGAGTTTCCTTAAAAAAGATTTACTCATTATAAATTGGGTTATGAATAAAGATATCAATAATGATAATATAAACCCAACGAATCCCCATACGATAGTCTTAGGAAATATCATATAAGTGATATTAACTATAAACATGTGAAACAAATATATTCCCAAAGAATTTCTTCCTAAATTTTGCAATAAACGACAATGTAAATATGGGGAAATTAACAAAATTGCCAAGAAAAAGAAAACCGGAAATAATTTATATAAAAAACCAAGTTGCCAACTTTCCCAATAACCTACTGTCAAAATGGCAAACACAAATATAGAAACATACTTAAACCATTCCGAAATATTATTCAAATAAAAGCAGAAACAACCTGCTCCAAAATAAGAAATTGCAAGTCCTGTACCAAAAGGAGCTACGTTTTTAAATATATAAAATGTATTCCAACTCCAAAACCAAGTAATTAGTGAGAATATTGTAATCCCCCACCATATAGTTTTATATTTACGAGCAAACAATAGCATAATTGAGAAAGAACAATATGCAGGTAAAAACCATGGAAAAACAAAACCAAAAGCTTCACGTAAAGGAGTCTGTGTTCCTTGCATTAACGCATATAAAGAGGATATTGAGATATTCAATGTCCTTGTATATATACTATTACAAAGAAAACATAAAAAACATATCCAAATATATGGTATTATACATCGAATAAATATCGTAATTATTTGGTCTTTAGAACATGATTTTTCTGTATTATAAAAAAAAGGAAGTATAAAGAAGCCTATAACATGGAACATATATAAATAATCCATCAAACCAAATGCTTCATTATTTGGACACAGCACATGATTATGACCAAATACTATAAGTAAAATCAATATTCCTTTTATAGAATTAGATAAATCTCTATCTATGTACTTTTCTACCATCTCGTTAGGATTACAAAATTAAACCTTATCCAACATTTTTTGCAATGTCGGATTATTATTATATCTAAGATATTTATTAAAACATCCAAAAGTACAAATTAATACACAAGCATACATAGATGGCATCCAAGCATTGAATATACGGAATCCGAGCCCAGGATTTGCGTAAGTTTCAATTAATACCGCTATATATGATGCAAATAATGCAGACTTGTACTTTTTAGGCATATTCTTAGAAATGCTTACAAAAAATAGAGTAACAAAGAATAGTACAAAGAATACCTCTCCTATTATTCCCTCACCAACAAGTGCAGACATGAAACCATTATGCATTCCAACAACAGACTGCATATGTCCTAATCTGGCCAAATAATTTTCTGCTACAAAAAAGCCATGTCCAAATATAGGATTTTCTTCAAAGAATCGCCATCCCATATCCCAAACGAAACTTCTACCAGAATCATCTCCTTCAACAAAAGCATTGTGTTCAATAAAAACTGTATGTGATAATAGATCATCAAAACCAAAAATTGCACTATATACTGCAACTAAGACGAAAATAAAAGCACCAATCTTCTTACTTTTTTTATTACCCCAGAATAATGCTATTGCACCACCAGCCATTGCTATATATCCAACAGTACTCATTGCCATGATACAGACAGCAATCAAAAGGCCTTTTATGAATTTATTGTTAGTGTATAAAAATGCAAAGTAAAAAAATATTGGACATATAAATTGGGCCTGATACCAAAAAACTGAATTTGGTACAAAAAAGCCATTAAAGCCAACCATATTTATACCTTGTAACATTTTAGCTAATGCTGTCAAAAATATATAAAGTATACTCCATTTCACCAGAATATCAATATTATGATATGAACTCAATTTCACGGTCACAGATATCATCAAAAGCATTATTGAAAAACATTCTATAGCTCTATATGCAGTTAATGCTAAATTTGGACTCCAAAAGCAGGTGATTCCACCCCATATTGTATATAAAATAAAAAATAATAATGGAGATTTTTTCATCATCTTTACAAAAGCAGGTTTATTTTTCTTGAACTCACCATAAGCAAAAATCAAGCAAAATATTGAATAACCAGCAAATATAACGGCAGTACCATCTACTGCTGTTGGATCTATTTTTCCTCGCGCAAAAATAATCTGAACTAAATCATATCCAAGCAAAGCCAAACCAGGCTTTCCTGCTAACATAAAAATTTTCTTAAAATCAGAAATCATAATTATATTCTTTTAATTACCTTTGCCGGAATTCCACCAACAATACAATTATCTTCGACATCCTTCACTACAACAGCATTAGCTGCGACAATCACATTATTTCCGACACGAACATTTCCTAAAATCTTAGCTCCAGCATAAACTGTTACATTGTCGCCAAGAGTTGGGCAATCATTATCATTAGTATATCCTATAGTCACACCTTGATTAATCCAACAATTCTTGCCAATTTCCCTTGGAGCAATAATCGTTGCATAGCCATGCTGAACAATCAATCCACCACCTATCTCAGCAGTGGATGAAATATCCAATAGGGGTAATGGTCGAGCTAATAAAGATAAAAATTTGGCATAAAAATGATGATGGTAAGCTACACGAGCATAAAATATATTCCTTACCATCACATAAAATGACATCAACTCGCAAAAGTTCAAGAACGAAGTTTTGTCCTTATGTAAAAATTGTATAATATTACGCATTAAATCATCTTCTATTACACTCTTGTTAACAGAAAACTTGTAATATATCCAATGCAATATAAAACGCCAACATGTTAAAACAACAAAGATTCTTTTCATACTATACCAAAATATTTTGCTAACCCAAAATTAACCTGATGTGATATATATTTATATCCTCGAACACCTATATTTATGATCTTTTTGATAACTCTGTTGCTATTCATCGTTTTTAATAACAGGGCATTGCAAAAATTCAGTTTACGGCCTTTCAATATTCGATCTTTAACTTCTTGCAAAAAGTCCTTTTTATCTAAATACACATCCCGCAGCAAGAAATAAATATATTCCTGAACCGCTTTTTCCTTTTCTGAATTCGATAATTTATATGTATTTACAACATAATCTATCATCTTAAAACAAGAAACATAGAAAGTAATAACATTACTATAATTCTTAGAGTGAGTTGCAGATTCACCTACAACATGATAGCATGCACATACATCAGGTATCAAATGTATTTCTCCTTTTGATGCCAAAGCAATCCAACGAGTAGTATCACCCATCAAGAACTCCCTACCTGAAGGAACAAGCCCCTCTTTCTCGCATTGTTCCATAATTGTTCTTCTTGCACATACCGTTAATGTTGTTACAGAATATTCGCCAGCAAGAATAAGAGGAATTAACTTGGCTCCAAAATTTCTCTGAATCAAGTTAAAGTTTTTCTGTTTTTTCCATTTTCCATGCAATACTTCTCCTGTATTAACATCCTTAACTTCCATGTCGGTATGCACTAACATGCAATCTGGATGAGATTCTAAGTAATCTACTTGCTTTTGAAGTTTCAAGGGATCTATCCAACAGTCGTCGCCTTCACACCATGCGACATATTTACCTGTCGCAGCTTCATTCATAATTCTCTCCAAAGAACCATCATGCTTAGAATATTGATTTTCAGTTTCCAATATAGGTTTTATTATATCTGGATATTTCTCAGCATATTCTTTAATAATGGCAGCTGTTCCATCAGTAGATGCATCATCATGAACTACAGCCTCGAACCTGAAATTCGTTTGCTGCATTACAAATCCATCTAAACATTCACGTATCTGCTCTTCTTGATTATAAGCAGTACAGCGAATAGAAACCATTAATGGTCTATTATCTTTTTTATTTCTATCCATATTTATCTTTATTTGTTTTTTAAAATTCGATCAATATATTTAAATGTCCACTTTTCAAAAGTACAAATTCTCAAACGGTCTATCAAAGAGCATATCATAAATATTCCCATAACACAAACTGAAGCATAGATACAGGCATCTTTTGAGTAAAACATATCTTGTACAGCCAACAGTTGTCTCCAAAGCCAATCACGCAAGAAATCGCTATTAGCATGAATTAAAAGCACACCAAACACGCTTTGAGCTATAAGATTAATACTTTTATGATAGCCGATTTTCAATTGTTTAAAATACATGAAAGACGTTATAGCTGTAGTTACTGCAAATATCATATTACAGTCTGAGACATACCTATAACACCCAATATGCATTCCTATATTTTTATTTACATACAAAGCTCCAATGACGCTTGCCACAGACAATAAAATTGAAGCCATCAAATACCCCCCCCATTTTACATGGCCCTTATATTTTTCTCCATAAAAACGAATATATGAGGCAACAAAATATAAAGTACAAAACCAAGAAACATAGTTCATTCTAACTTCAATCCCAGGCAATGTACCCAATACAGTATATATTCCCAAAGAAAGAGATAATAAACATAAATGTTGTTTTTTATCCAGATGAGTTATTAATATATTTAAAAATGGTATGCATAAGTAAAACACTAAAAAACAACTCACAAAACTATCAGTAACACTTTTTACAGGAAGAATGCACCACAGCAAGTTCCCAAATGAGAATAATTGATGGTTAAGAATTGAAAAGATCAAAAAGATGCCTATATTATAAAATTCTACTTCAAGAATCAATTTCAATATCTTTCTGACTGAAATATTTGATTTGCACATGAAATATCCAGTAATTAAAACAAAACAATTAATTCCTGTCTTTCCCCACATACCAAATATATAAAAGAATATACTCTTCATAGAAAGAGGATCTTTTTCCATCAACCCCATAACGCCAGTATTCACGACATAATGATGCGCAATAATCAAGAGCATCACGATAATACGGTACAATTCAAGGTTTGTAAAACGATGTTTTATAGTTGAATTATTCATTTTTATTTTATTAATTTTCTTTTCCGCCCTTTTAACTTTAAAATCAAAAAGGCATAACGAAATATGATAGTATAAATATAATACAAAAAGCCATTACTTATAAAACGTATGTAGTTGGGGTTAACATTATCTTTATCAATATTGTCACTCTTTATTCCTTCAACAATAATTGGTTGAATTCTCCTGAATTGTTTCCAGTCGAACGAAACCTCAGGCAAAAAGAAAAAACGTAAATCATGTAAAGCAGAATCAAGTTTTGTTTTTGTTGATTTTAAAATACCCAATTCATGATTTATCTCAGACATACATTTATTTATTCTGCCATAATATTCCCATCCGTAAACACAACCACCCATCATACTAGAAGTATTTAGAAAATAAGCGTATGTTGTAGTTTCTATATATTTCACCCGGTTCACATTAGGAGCTATATAATAATTTGTTATCCAATCTTCTCCTACACTAATTTTATTATTAACTAAGAATTGAAACGATTTCTCAGTAAACAAGTCTGCTCGATATATTCCACTATGGAGATAAGGAGCTATAGAATCTGTATTTAGTAAAGAAAAGAAATCGCCTCTTTTAATGATTTCCTTCTCTACGTCATAATGTTCTAACCATTGTTTTCCCTTATCATCAACTCGGCATACAATACTTCTTGCTATATCATAACCTCCATCAGACTGAATAGCATTAATAAGCACACAAAGAGAATTTGGCAAAAGCCAATCATCAGAATCTAAAAAAATTAAATATTCTCCTACTGCATTGATAAAACCTACCTGACGCGCAGAAGGCAAACCGCCATTTAACTTATGTATAACCTTAATCCTTTTGTCTTTATTAGCATATTCGTCACAAATGCGAGGGCAATTATCAGTACTACCATCATCTACAAGAATCAACTCCCATTCTTGAAAACTTTGAGACAGAACACTATCTATACAACGCGCGAGATAACGCTCAACGTTATATACAGGGACCAATATTGATATCATATACGACTTTTTTTAGAAATAATCAATGCTGATAGCCATTTTAATGCATAAGAGGCTATCAAACTACAAAATAGAACAAATACTACAAATGGAAAAGTATGTAAATTTGAAGGTTCTATAAACTCTACATATACTGTAATAAAACAAGCATGCACAAGATAAAACTCATACGAAATCAAAACAAGACCTTTGATATAAACATTTTGGAAAAAACCTGTATAATAAATTAACCCTACTGCAAGAATCGGCAATAAATTACAAGCTAAATTCCACCAACCAGGGCAACAAAAAGAAAACTCTGCCATTATCCCATATAAAAATATCAGAATATAAATAAAAAACAAAACAAGTAAATATCCATTTCTATTCTGAATTATTTTATTATATAATTTATCTTCTACTAACTGATATGACATTCCTAATGGGAATGCCCATATACTTAATGTATAACCACCCCACCAATTTATCTTTTTTATCAATATGCAATATAACAAAATTAAAAGATAAAATATGAGAGAAACCCGTTTTTTATTATTGTCTAATAGATTTAAAATCCACCATAACAAATAAAGCAAACATAATATATATACAAACCATGATGAAGGCGAAAAGGTACTTCCATCACATATGAAAGCTTTATATTGTTCAACAATAGTGTTTCCCTTATAAATGTACAAATATAACTGCCATACTATAGTGATTAAAACTAAAGGGATAATTATTTTAAATATTTTCTTTTTTAGAAAGTTCTTTAAATAAATATGACCTTTTGAGCTTAAAGAATAATTCAATCCATATCCCGCCTTAAAGAAAAACATACCTACAATAATGCCCCCCCATATACCGAACTGGTTCCAAAAACTCTTCTGATAGGGAAACCAAGGAACAATGTGGGTCATCATAACTCCCAAACAGAGAAAGGACGATAATGTCAAGGTATTATTAATGTCAAATTTCTGCATTTGAGAATCCCGCTTACTATAAGCTATAATAAACCATAGCAAGAAAAGTACACCTAATAAAATCATCTGAAAATTGTTTTAAAAACAAAATTTAATAAACGAAAGCTTTGGATTTTCCAAGAAAAGCTTATGACTAAATTAATAAAAGGATTATGTGAGTACAATATATTAACTTGAGAATATATATTCTTATATTTCATAAATGTAAGAATCATATTGCGTTGCACAGACCTTGCTATATTCTGTTCTTTACATTTATAAGAATCTTTTATGGAATTGTGAATATCTTGCAAATATATTTGCTTAAGATAACATCCTAATTCATTAAAATAAAACAAGGGGTGAGATATTTCGAATAACTTCATAGTCATCGAATAAAACATCTCTACAGAAGGTACACGATGAGCCAAGGAATTAGTTAATTGAAGATAATTATACCCTGCAGCTTCTACAAAAGAAATATTACCGCACTTGATACAATATTCCATTGTAAAAAGAAAATCTTCTCTAAATTTATATTTAGTATCAAAACGAATATTATATTTATCTATTATACTCTTCCTGTATTGCTTTATACAAGTCCACCCAAACATATTAGATTTCAATAATTCCAATATCAATTGATCTTTTGACAGATCTATATACTTTATTGGAATCATTTTAGATTCGGTTTGTCCAGATTCATAAACTAATTTGAAGCCCTGAAATATTAAGTCGTTATCATTATGTTTACTATCAAACTTTAATAAAAAATCCGAATCAATCCAATCATCAGCATCTAAAAAACATATCCATTTTCCTGAAGCCTGACTAATCCCAAGGTTACGAGCACAACTAGGTCCTTGATTAGATTGAGTAAAAACTTTAATACGAGTATCAGCTGAACTAAAACGATTACAGATAGCCAAGGAATTATCTGTAGAGCCATCATCAATCAATAAAAGTTCCCAATTAGAGACGATCTGTCCCAATACACTTTCAATACATTTACTTAAATATTTCTCTGCATTGAATACTGGAGTTATTATAGAAACATCTACCATTATTTCGATAAATAATTAATTTTAAACCAACGCCAATTAAGTTTCAAAAAATTTTCATTCTTAGCTATCAAGTGTTTTTTGTACATATAGGCTATCTGGTTCAAAAACTTCAAATAATTTAATTGATAAGCAACACCAGTCATACAAGCATGTAAATAAGAAAAAATACCATACTTGATATCCTTAATCTTATTCGTATCAAAATTTCGCTCCATAATATTTGCAAAATCCTTAGAAATCCACTCAGAAAAAAGATTAATTGCTTTCATTTTTTTTGCTAGGATTTTGGGGTCTGTATTTCTGAAATCAGACAAATTAATCCCAGATACCCTAAAAGAAAAAAGTATGTCTTTTGTATTTACGACACCATATTTAGAAAGGCTAAGGGTCGTTGCATCATCACTTCCTATAGCTAAAGGGAAATCAATAAACCCACCCATCTCTTTTAAAAGATTCGTCTTAAAGAGAATATTTGCAATACAAGGTATATAATCAGAACAGAAGAACTGTTTATAAAAATCAATACCATCATTATATTCTTGATATTCACCTTCAAGTTGTAGCATTTTTCCTGTAGAATCAATTTTTTGAGTTCTGCTCCTTATCATGCTAACATCAGGATATTTTTCTGTGAGGGCATTGAGTGTTTCTAAAAATTCAACATGAAAAATATCATCATCGCTTGCCATTATAAAATAAGGAGAGCTACACTTATTTAATAGCAAATTCCAATGTGATACTAAATTTTCAGAACCCAAGTTTTTAAAATTTCTACGATATGTAAATCGATGATCCTCTGCACAAACAGAATCAAAGATATTTTTCAAATTCTCTGGAGAGCAATCATCAGAAACAATACATTTGAAATTTGAATATGATTGATTTTTTATACTTTCCAAAGCCAATTGAAAAAAACGAGCCTTATATGCAGGCAAAAGAAATGTAAATTTCACATCTTCCATAATCAACTTTTTCTTTTTTTTGCTTTATCTATTATATATTGAAATCCACTAATAAAAAATATTGAACATATAAAATAGGCAATCCACCATCCTTTGACCGAATATTCTGCTATAACAGGAAATTCTGCAATTTGTTCAAATGGTAAATTATATAAAAATACAATAAAAATTGAAACTAACTTAAATACTAAAAAGTGCCAAGTCAAAATAGGTAACGTAGTACTTCCTAAGTAGTTTAAATATCTTCCAATACTTATTTTTAATTCCCACGTTTTAAGAAGAGAATATATACTCCAAACAATTAAAATTGTGCTTACAAGATAAGGAAATATTTTCCAATTATCATAATAATAAGGAGTTAACGAAATCTTCCAAAAATTATATCCACATATTAACAAAAATATAATCAAAATAATTGAGATTCCCGAGGAAAATGCTGCTATCTTGAAATGCTTGAAACTATACCCCGTTAAAAAGATCAATGCTGCCGCAATTTCTCGGCTTCCAATCAGCAATGATGGAATTTGAAGATGAAACCTATTAAACAAGATAAAAATTAATACCCCCCCATATCCAAATAAATAGTTAATATGCATTTTCTTAGCCAATAACAGCCATGAATATGAAATCATACTTCCCCAAAATAACGATTTCAAAAACCAATATCCTCCAAGTAAAGGTTCTGTATGATTAAATTTTAATGTTTCTTTAGCCAAAGTTACAAACTCTCCATATTCATAAAAATGACTGTTAAAATTCAAATATCCATAATTATAACTATAAACAGATATATCTAACAGAAAATTGTGAAGTAATAGAAATATTAATCCCCATTTTACAAAAGGAATATATAGACCTAAAAATCTTTTTTTAAAGAATATAAAGGGGGTATCTATATACTTATCTTTAAAACAATAACCTGCAGTAAAATAAAAAATAGATATATGAAAAAGTCCGACAAAACATTCTATTGGTGTCTGAAATGCAGAATGCCCCAATACAACGAGGACGATTCCTATTGCTTTCAACCAATTAATAACTTGATCCATATTTTATTCCCAATGATAACATTTTTTAATTACCTTACAAGGATTTCCAGCTGCTATAGAATTTGATGGTATATTTTTGGTAACGACAGATCCTGCTCCAATTACACTATTATCCCCAATAGTAACTCCTTTAAGTATAATCGCATTCTTTCCAATCCAGACATTATTACCAATAATTATCGGAGATGAATGATTTATCTTATTTCCTTTTTCATCATATATACTATGATAATCATTATCTATAATTGAAACATTATCAGAAATAATAGTATTCTCTCCTATTTTAATATAGGATGAACAATTTATCTCGGAATTCGTATTCATATACCCATTATTCAATTCAAGCTTTGCCCCCCCATTTAAATAAATAGAAGCCCCATTAAACAAACGAAAATGACCATGTAAGATTAATTTAGAATTCTGAGAAGCTATCAAGTAAGACTTATGAGGGGAAATTCTAAGACCTAACCAATTCTCATTAACAGTCAAGATTCCTTCACCTGAAAAAAAAGTACTTTTTGATAATCTAATAATTGTATTAAACTTCTTTACTATCTTAATGTTTGTGTCAGAAGTTCTATGAAATTTATTATAGCTATAGAGCAAATATCTTAAAAATCCTAATAATTTATTTATCATATCTCAATATTATTTTTATTAATAAATAAGGTAATGACATACATATATTAATATATTTTCTTAATAGAATATGATTATTCTTTAATTTAAGCAAAAATCTTAGTTTATCACCTATATTTAACAATTCATCATGTTTTTGTTTATGCAACTTTAAGGATTCTGCTAATAATGGCGAGAGAGAATCTTCTATCATCTGTTTTTCTTCAGCTATTCTTGCAAATTGAGTTTCACTCAAACCATTTACAGCTTCAAAATTACATATTATAGAATTCAAATACTGAAAACAGCAGCCCCTTGAAGCTAATTCTAACCATTTATATTCATCAGCCAAAATTTTAAATCTTTCATCATAGCCATCTTTCAAGCATTCCTTTTTGATAAACATAGCTTGATGACAAATATTCTCAGAATATAAATAATACAAAGACATATTATCTGGCGGGATTCTTAATTCCTCATGAGAAGGATAAGAACGCATCCAATTCCCATAAATAACGTCTCCATATAATTCATTTGAAAAGACTTCTTTCAAAGTAAACTCATTATGAAAGACATCACCTGCATTCATAAAATTGAGATATTCACCTTTAGCATGAGAAAGCCCTTTATTTTGAGCATTATAAACACCAAGATCCGGTTCACTACACCAAAAAGAGAGGACAGTTTGACTATTAGATTTTTCTAATATATTACTTGTCGCCTCTATTAGTTCTTTGGTTCCATCATTAGACCCACCATCTATTATTATCCATTCAAAATCATCCCATGTTTGAGATAAAACAGAATTGATAGTTTTTTGTAAACCTAATTTATTATTGTAGGATATTGTTATAATTGAAAGTTTCATATTTTTAATTCTTACCAATTATCCACTTAAAAGTTTTTAATTTAAAGACTACTGACCACATACATCCCCATAAACAAGCACCAATTGATATAGATATAATCAAAAAAAATGCAAAAGAAACATTACTATAATATTGTATGATATACTCCTTAAACAATATTGGAACAATAATGAGGAAAGAGAAATGCGTCAGATAAATTACCAAAGAGTTCTTGCCTAAATATTCTAAAATTTTCGATTGCCCTATATAATGAGATAAAACTCCTAATGATATCGTACCAGACATAGCCATAAGCACATATAACAAAGTTTGCTTCAAATTGAATGTTATAATATCACAGAGAGATGGACAACTTCCTAATATAAATTTACTTAGTATAACACAGAGCATATATATACCCAAAGCACAAATACCAAATATAACTCTTGGTTGATATTTCTTCAGATAATAGCCCATAGAAATAAATATAGTAAAACAGCAGGCTTGAAATAACGAAAAAAAATTATATGATTTAAATTTATTCATACCTATTACTCCAATGCCTAACAAAAAAAACAGAACACACCATTTAACAACTAACTTAATATTTAAATCTTTGATATATTTAAATATTAGTTTGCTTAAAAAAAGTGCCATAAGAAACCATGGTAAACTTTTAGGGATAAATGTTTTTATATCAGCACATAGTAAATATATAATAATATTCATAATAATAGGAATGACGACAGCAGGAACTACCAATCTTTTAAAGTCAATAACAATTTGATCTTTCATACTTTTATTAAAAGTAGAACAATAACCTGTTACAAAAAAGAAAGATGCCATATAGTAAGGTGCAATCCAATCATTACATATAGCACTCACTAATATATAAGGAAAAATACATACATCTATACCTGTGTATAATCCAAGGAGATAAACTATATGTCCTAAGACAACCATACTAATTAGAATACCTTTGAACAAGTCAATATATCCCAAACGTTTATACTGCACAGCTTCCATTTTATTTTTTAGACGGTATTATATGAAGTGTTTCTAAAATTTCACGCATACAATGTTTTAGCATTGCTTTTCTTTTCTGTCGGTCCAAATAGCGATCATAATTATCACTATTTTTACAATATTGACATAGAAAACTTTTGTATTCTTTTTGCGATACATGATAGCCTCCACTTCCATAAGAAAATAGATTTCTATAGATATTGGTTAATAAATCTTTATTGCTTATTTTATCTTTATTATGAAAACACCAATAAGCAAATTCTTGGAAACTCGTAAAAATAAAAATTTCCATAAACTTTGCATATAGGGAACTATCTAAAGATTTCCAAGGTATCTGGCACATGTTCGACATTGTTAGCATAACTCGAAACAAGTTCCATTGAGTGCCTGATTCAGGATGCACATATCTACAAACAATCTTATTTCTATATCGCACCTCTATAGCCTTATTGTCCAATCCTACCAATGCAGGAATAATTTGAGATATTGGTGGATTATAAGTAAAAGCATATTGAATATATGGAGACATCTTTTCCATATTAATTACATTGTTGGACATGAATATCAAATTCCCCTTACTTCTTTTTTTACAAGTATAATAATTTATAAAATCTCCCAAAGATTTCATCTCATAGTCATCCTCTAATTCTTCAGCTATCACCCCATTTATAGATGTTTCTATAGAGTATCTAAATTGAGTACAATCGGGATATTTTTTTATATCATGACTTATAATATCTAAACAACCTTTTGTTACTTGATCATCATCTCCTATCATCCAAAGCCATTTTGAATGGCAATGGATGTATAAATTTTTAATATTTCCATGTCCACCAATATTTACGCTATTCTTAAAGATACGACATTTGGCTTGAAAAGATGAAGATAAATAGGCGAGAATTTCAGTTTCTATGCTGAAATTAGACTTATTATCACATATTAAAACCTCATACACATCATCCAGATTTTCAGATTCTATACTTTTTAATAATCGCAACAACTCATTTTTTCGATTATAGGTAGGGATACCTATCGTTATTTTATCTTCCATTTAAAAAACGTTTTAATGGTGAAACTTGTAAAAGCTCTAAAAAATCAGAATTTTTAGTAAGCCATAACCAACCGACATAAATTGAACATGAAAGCGGAATAGCTATCATTAATTTCAATAATGGCATAAAAGGACAATACAATGATACTAATACAGAAGGTATACATGCTACAACAGACAGGAATAGATATGGAAAGAAATCACTTATTTGTTTTTTATAGCCATAAGCAAACAAATGTCCTGCTACTCCAATATTGACAATTATATTTTCAATAGTTGCAATAAGAATTGCATAACATATGTATATAGGTCCATAAGGTATTGCTAAAATCACACATAAGAAACTAAAGATTTTATTTGCAATTTCTTTTTTAAAAGCCCAATCAGAACGACCTTTGACAATAAGGATATCCCAATTTACTGCATTAATATGCCATAACATATATTTAAGTCCAAATATTTGAAGGAATAGAATTGCAGGAATCCATTTAGAAGAATATAAAAAAACTACTATATCTTTTGCATTTGTTATTACAAGCATCATGATGAAAAAAATGACCAATGAAATAATTCTCATAAACTTCCTATAGGCCATTATTAATCTTTGTTCATCATCTTGAACCTTAGCAAGAACGGGAAAAATAACATTACTCACCATTGAAAATATCACTGTGGAAGGTAACTGCGCAGTAGATTGACCTTTAGAATAATATCCCAATTGAGAAGATGTATAATATTTTCCAATAACCATCCCTAAACCTTCATTATAAAAGGTATCGAAGATTGCATTAAGAGCTAAATTTCCACTAAATCCAAATAATTCTTTAAATGATTTTTTCGAAAACAAGAATCGTGGTCTCCAATCAGACACAAACCAGATAGCAACAGTACTAAGCAAAGTTGCAGTAAATGTTTGAAAAACTAATGCCCAAGGACCGCACCCCAAATATGCCAATAAGATTGCTATACCCCCTGTTATTATTTGAATGGGCAGCCCTATTAATGCAGGCGTTTTGAAATCTACTTTTTTGGTACATAATGCCCATTGCACACTTCCTAAAGAACCTATAACAAGTGATAATGCAGAAACTTTAACTATATCGGTAAGAATCGGTGCATTCAGAAAAACAGCTATATTATTAGAAAATATACACAGAATTATACAACATACAATACTAACGATTAGATTGAAAAAGAAGATAGTGGAAGTGTCTTCTATTGTTGTTTCTTTTTTTCTAATAAGAGCAGTACAAAAGCCACTATCTATCAATATTCCTGCCAATGCAAAAAATATAGTAGCCATTCCTACTACGCCATAATCAGACGGAGATAATAGACGAGCTAATACTATGCCGATTAAGAATTGAACAACCTTATTTGATAAGGTTTTAATTGCAGTCCACTTTACTCCATTAACAGTTTCCGTTTTTAGATTTCCCATCGCATTACCCTATTATCTCTTTAATTAATAAAGAACACTCTGATTCATTAAATCGGATTCCAATATTGCGTGTTTTCATTTCTGAAAAGACTTTTGCCATTTGAGAAAATGTAAGTCCCATCCGGCATAAAAGAGGTACATAAGAAGGATTTCTACCATATTTTGCAGACAATAAGTATGGAATAGAATATCCCCAAGATTTCTTTTCAAAAATGGGTTCAATATACATATCTGCACACTGATAAATCATTTCTTCTTTGTAATTTGAGCTGAAATTTTCATTTAAATATTTTTCTAATAATTCCAAACAAAGATTACCTGCTCCTCTTCCAATACCCATAACAGAAGCATCAACTATAAGTTCATGATTCCATGGATGTTCACAAAAAGCAACCATATTTGAGAAAGCCTGCTGCATATTATTATGAGCATGATATCCCATATATATATCATCTCCTAAATTTTTATCAAGTACAGAAGCGTATTTGAGTAAACTATCTTTTGTCAAAAGCCCAAAAGTATCAACAATATAAATGGCTCTTAAATGTAATTGACTAAAATAGCGAACAAAATCTGCAAATTCTTCTAAAGTATATTGCTCAGTTCTAGTCGCCTGGATTGCCACTTCATATCCTTTTTCTAATAAAGCTTTGGCATACGCAAAACTTTCCTTAATCATTCTTTTCCACACAACAAGACGCACAAGATCAACTGTGTTTTTTGAACGATTTGGAAAATTATCAACAGGATAACCATACCCAATTTCCACCATAGCTGCCAGTTTATGGTGAGATGGACAGAATATATCAGTTATTTGGTCCATCTTACTAAACTCCATTTTATTTTTTTGATAATCACAAAATCTAATAAAAGCAAGTTCGGCATAATCTACCCCAGATTTTGATACCAAATCTACAATATTTACAGAATTGTCATCACCAAATTTCCAATCATTGACATACCCCCCATCTCGAAGAGTACAATCTAATATATGAATCTTATTCATTTTTTCGATATTCTAATATTTTTTTATAAACTAAAACTGTTAAAGGCATACAACCTAATGTAACGATTAAAAATGATCCCAATTGGTGGATAATTGGATTTTCTCCATATAATACTAAATTGGCACCATATATTCTATTGATTATTAACAAATATAAACGAATAAAAAGGGATTGAAAGCCGAAAATTATCAACGAATTTCTTCCATAAAAAGAAAGGAACTTTATTATTCGTTTTCTTTTTGCTATTGATATAAAATTGCTTACTATACAAGTCGTTAAGATTCCGATAAAAGCTATAGGATAATATAAAGCTCTGAAATTTCCAAATTCAAGAGAATTAATATTTACCCAACCATTAAAATTTGACAAGAAAACAGTCAATATTATTAATATTAACATGACTGGAACTTTTGATAAAGAATTTATTAGAACAAAAAACTTAACACGATACATTGAAGCTATAGCCAAAAAAGGCAACGCCACAATTGCAGAATCCAATTTAAATGGAAGCCTGAAATCAGGAAGCGTTATAAAACTCATCAAATCTTTTATAACTAATCCAAATATTGCTATAATAAAAACTATTACAACATGCTGTCCTCTCTTGATTCTTGCAAAATTAAATACATAAAAGAGTAATAATGTTAAGAAAAAACACGGTAAATACCACAAGGACGAATTCTGAAAGATATTCGTATTTGCAGTATATAAATCCATCAAGAGTCTCTTTAGATTTATCTGATCTCGCCATGTTGGTATAATCAAACACACAACAAAACTAATAGAAAGCATCAAAATCCAAGGAAATAATAATTGTTTACTTTTCTTTTGGATAAAAGTTACAATTCCTAATTTGTTAGGATTTGATATCAATATTCCTGAGAGAAAAAAGAATAAAGGCATATGAAAAGAGTATATGGGATGACACCAGTTTAACTGAAAGCAATGTCCTGCTATTACCAAAATCATTCCTATGCCTTTTGCTATATCAATCCATTCTATCCTCTGCTTAATATCCATTCTCTATTTTTATTTTATTAGGAATAAATGTTCCTGCCAAAAATGCATTATAGTTTAAAACAAAACATTCAATGGCCTTACTCATAAAGTTCTCCAAACGACCTGATGAATGAGGGGTAATATATAAATTGGGAATATCCCATAAATTACTCTTATCGTCTAACGGCTCATTATCAAAAACATCCAAAACTGCTGTTTTAATTATTTTATGACGAAGAGCTTTAACTAAATCCTCCATTACAACTATTGGACTACGAGATATGTTTATGAACATAGAACTTTCCTTCATCCTAGAAAATCTATTATAGTTAAAAAGGTCACGAGTTTCCTGTGTAGTTGGTATTGTACATACGACATAGTCTGCCCATGGAAGATATTGATTCATTTCTTCTACAGAGATTATCTCCTTAAATAATTCTAATTTACATGGATGTTTCTTGACGCCAATGCAATTCATCCCAAACATATTAGCTTTTTGAGCTATCATACGTCCAGAATGTCCTGCCCCAACTATAAGAATATTTCTTCCTTCCAAACTATCTACACATTGAAATCTCTTCCATAAATGTTTTTTCTGATTATCTGCATTCTCTAATATTCTTACACTTTCATAAAGAATATATCCCATGACATATTGGGACATTATTTGAGAATTAACACCCCCAGTATTAGCAACAGCAATATCTTTTCCGATAAGTTTATCAAATGGTAATTTTTCTACGCCAACACTAACTATAAATATAAACTTCAAGTTAGGACTTTTGTCTATAATATATTCTAGATTATCTCTGTCGCGACATATCAAAATTTCTATATATTCAAAATACTTGTCAGGATAAGTTAATAAATTATCTCTATCTATTATCTCTACTTTTTCTTTTGTTTGTTCAACCAAATAATCTAATATAGAATTAGATAATGGTTCTAATGTATAGATACAACTCATTTGCAAATATATTTATTGATTTGCTCAACACATAACTGATAAACGTCCTCTTTAAAATAGCGCTTATACCATTCTGCCACCATTGCCAAACATTGATCAATGTTCATGCGAGGTTCCCAACCAAGTTTGAAGTGTGCCTTGTTGATGTCAAGCATCAATAGCTTAGCCTCATGAAGAGCATTTGGATCAGATACATCCTTCAACTCTCCCTTACCATAGTTAGTAATAAGCTTCGTTGCAACATCCCAAACATTGGCAATAGATTCGGTACGTGGTCCGAAGTTCCAACCTTCACAATACTTAGTTGGTTCTTCCCACATCTTGGATGCCAAGAGCATATAGCCTCCTAATGGCTCCAATACATGCTGCCATGGGCGAATTGCCTTAGGTGAACGTATCTCTATAGTCTTGTTCGCTTCAATAGCACGGATGCAATCAGGTATGATTCTGTCTTTTGCCCAGTCACCACCACCAATTACATTACCTGCTCTAACACTTGCCAAAGCTACATGATGTTTCTTGCCATAGTCAGCTGGATTGAAGAAACTTCTCCGCCATGAACTGATGGCAATCTCTGCTGCACCCTTAGATGATGAATATGGATCGTAACCACCCATTGGTTCGTTTTCTCGATAACCCCAGATTTGCTCCTTGTTCTCGTAGCACTTATCGGTGGTTATCATCACACCTACTTTGACTGACTCTGTTGCTCGAATAGCTTCCATCACATGGATGGTACCCATCACGTTTGCCTCGTAGGTTTCCACAGGAATGTCATAGCTCAAACGAACTAAAGGTTGAGCTGCAAGATGAAAAACAATTTCTGGCTGATATTTGGCAAAAATTTGCTTCATCTGTTCACCATCACAAATATCTGCTCGAAGATCAGCCTTTATTTTTGTCCCGATGCCAGATAAAACATAATTATCTTTATCTGAATATGGATCTAAAGCAACTCCGACAACTTCTGCTCCAAGTTCATGAAGCCAAATGGAAAGCCAGCTGCCTTTGAAACCTGTATGCCCTGTAACAAGGACTCGCTTTCCTTTATAGAAATTATTGAATAAATCTATCATAATTAAATAACTTTTGGAATTTCACGCTCCCATTTTTTCCAAGGTGCAGTATTAGTGGCAAGCAACTTTTCCAGCATTGCTTTCTCACGAATATTATCCATGCATTGCCAAAAACCCTCATGAACATAAGACATTAACTCGCCTTCTGATACAAGTTGCTCTAAAGGCTCTCTTTCAAAGATGGTACTATCTCCTTCAATATACTCAAATATTTGTGGTTCCAAGACCATATATCCAGCATTGATTGGAGCACCATCTAACATATTCTTCTCCCTGAATGATTTCACAGCATTATCTCCTCCAATATTGAGAACCCCTTTCTCCTGTGCCATTTTCACTGCCGTAAGAGTAGCTAATTTACCATGAGACTTATGAAACGCAAGAAGTTTGTTAATATCCACATCGCAAACACCATCTCCATATGTCATAAAAAACGGCTCATTACCCACATATTCTTGTATACGCTTAATACGTCCTCCAGTCATGGTATTATATCCAGTATCTACAACTGTTACTTTCCAAGGTTCCAATTCGCTGTGATGAATGGTAACCTCGTTCTTACCAGCTCTCCAATCGAAACTGACATCACTATTATGCAAGAAATAGTTTGCAAACCACTCCTTGATATATTCCTGCTTGTAACCAGCACAAATGATAAACTCGTTGTGACCATAGTATGAATATTCCTTCATGATATGCCACAATATTGGCATACCCCCAATCTCTATCATCGGTTTAGGCTTGAACTGGCTCTCCTCACTGATGCGTGATCCAAAACCACCTGCAAGTAACACTACCTTCATAATTCTAAATAAATTGGTTTATTAATAGGGCATTGCCGCTACCTTTACTTGGTAGCGACAAATGCCTTGATGGTATCTATCATGTACTGGAGCTTTTCCTGGGTCATGCCAGGGTAAACACCAATCCAGAAGCAATCGTTCATAATACTATCGGTAACTGGAAGAGAATCTCCTACCACACGATAATCCTTGTTCAATACATATTGCTCGAAAGCAGGATGCTTCAAAAGGTTACCAGCAAAGAGGTTGCGGGTTTGCACCTTGTGTTCTTCCAAGTACTTAGTCAACTCGGTACGAGTATAACCTGCATTTGGCAATACGGTGATGAAGAAACCGAACCAGCTTGGCTTGCTGTTCTTCTGTGGTTCTGGCAAGAGAAGTCCCTTGACTCCTTCCAAGCTCTTGTGGAGATAATCAAAGTTCTCACGACGGCGTGCAACTATATCATCCAATTTCTCCAACTGAGCGCAACCAATGGCTGCTTGAAGATCGGTTGCCTTCAAGTTATAGCCCATATGGCTATATACATACTTATGATCATACCCCAAAGGAAGTTGACCAAACTTCTTGGTGAAACGGCAACCACAAGTATTATCTACACCACCAACACACCAGCAATCACGTCCCCAATCACGGAAACTCATCACATACTTATGAAGCTCAGGATTGTTTGTGTAGACAGCACCGCCTTCGCCCATAGTCATGTGGTGTGGAGGATAGAATGAAGATGTTCCTATATCACCGATTGTACCTGTCTTCTTCCACTCACCATCAATGAAATATTCTGAACCAAGTGCATCACAATTGTCTTCCACCAACCAAAGATTGTGCTTTCGACAAAAATCAACCACAGCTTGCAGGTTGAATGGATTACCCAATGAGTGAGCAATCATCACAGCCTTGGTCTTAGAAGAAAGCGCTGCCTCCAACTGCGTTGTATCAATATTACTCTCCTCAATGCTCATGTCCACGAACACTGGTACTGCATTATACTGGAGAATTGCAGATACTGTAGTAGGAAAACCTGCTGCCACTGTAATCACCTCATCTCCTCGCTTGATAGCACGATCACCCAACTCAGGGGCAGTAAGTGCACTAAATGCTAGAAGGTTGGCAGACGATCCAGAGTTACAGAGTGAGCAATACTTTACGCCCAACCACTTGGCAAAGCGAGTCTCAAACTTGTGAGCCCAAGGACCGGCGGTAAGCCAAAAATCCAAAGATGCATCTACCAAGTTCACCATTTCCTCATCATCGAAATAGCGACCACCATAATTCACCTTAGTCTTGCCAGGAATAAATTCCTGCTTCTGACCATGTACCTCACGATAATATTCTCGTGTCAATTCGAGAATCTTAGCTTTTAATTCATTTTTTTTTGACATATATACTTTATTATCATTTTAATTTATTCACCATCAATTCCACATATTTATATTTTGTATCAAAGAAAAGCCAACTACGCAATTATTTTTCTCTGAAAAATGTTTTCTGCTTTTAGTCTTTTTAAAGATTAAACTTTCCCCCAAAAAATAACACAATAGTTTATACCTATCGTACAAGCGTAATGCATATACTGATAAGATAGGTAAACTTTATTGCTCCACAAAATACTTTATCTCTATCTTCTCGGAAAAAGCAATAGGAGCAGGAATGGTTTTACCCATAAAGCTATCTAAATGAGCATTGATAAAATCATAACCTGTTTTGCAAGAGAATGCTATTCCTGCCGAAAAACGAGGATTGATGTCTATCAGATAATAGCCTTTCTCATTGTTAATAAACTCCATATTAACAACTCCCAGGATATTCAGTTTCTTTCCGATATAATTAACCAATTCTTCCAACTTTTCATCATGAAAGACCTTGACTGTTGTACCCGCACCATTCTTTGTTCTCAACAACTCCTCTCGTGGTACACAAAAACTATCTCCTGTAGCAGCATCTCTAACAAAATCAACGGTACATACGCTACCACTTATCTTCTCTTGGAAAATATAGTTGGAAATATCTTTTATATCTTTGAGCTGGTTAGCACTTTCCAAATAGCAAAGACCTTCGCTACTTCTTCCACCCTTAGGTTTTGCAACACAAGGATATGTTAAAGTTGACAAATCATCTGCAGATGTCAAGGTAGGAACAGATAGAACCTTGTCATCATCCTCAAATGTCTTAAAGAGAACATATTTGTTTCTAGCAACAGCAAGAGTTTCTTTCGATGAAATGCAAACAACAAATCCTTCTTTCTCAAACACTTCTCTTTTACCATTGATAATATCAATCTCAAGGTCTGTCAATGGAAAAATATATTTGACATTATTTTCCTTTGCCAATTGAATGAGGAATGGGATGTACTCTTCTGTATTAGCATAAGGAGCTTGTTTAAAGACATCACAAAGCGATGCTTCATAATGCCATTCTTCTGGATATATGTCACATCCTATTACCTTATGTCCTGCTTCATGCAACTTGTTAATTGCGCATAAAGCAGACATAGAACCTATAGCTGTTAATAATATATTCATTCTTTTATTTTTATAAATTCATCTTTTTGAGATAACAGGTTCATCAATCCACCTGTATTCCAAAATAGTATCTTCTTGTTTTTATAATCTCTTTTCTCCAATATGGAAGTCATTCCCCAAAATGCTTTTCCTGCATAGGTAGGGTCTATTATCAGGCCTTCATGGGATATACATTCTTGAATAGTTCTTAGTTCTTCAGGGGATGTCTTACTATACCCTCCATTCAGAAAATCATCATGGAACACCAAATTAGAGAAATCAAATTTTTCGTGGAGATATTGATTGAGGATTTCCATATCAGACGTTAGAACAGGAAGTTCTGCTTCATAGGTCCTGGCTACAGAAATACCATGCACCTTAGCTTTCGGAAAATACTTTTGCATTCCCGCACAGATTCCTGTTAATGTAGTTCCCGTTCCACAAGCTACAAACAACTCGTCAATATCGCTTACCTGATGACTTAACTCCCTTACTGCATCATAATATGCGTATATGCCCTGCAAAGATTTTCCTCCTCCATAGATAAAACGAGTCGTAGCTTTATCGCATCGGTTCATTACGTTTTCTATAGTTTGAGGAACCTCTGTCTTTTTACAGTAAACATATTCACAATTAGTCAGGCTGACAACAAAATTGTTCAATGAAGTTTTATACTCATCCGGTTCATCCGTATAAGAAACCAAAATCATTTTCAAGCCATAATTGGCGCATAATAGGGACAAAGCTCTATTGAAATTTGAGCAAGGTCCACCTGCTGTTACAATAGTCTTTGCCCCCCTATTTATAAGAGGATAAAGGATATATTGCAACATTCTTGCCTTGCTTCCGCCTAATACTGATGGGAATAAATCATCTCGCTTGACTAATATTTCAACATTATATTTTTCTGAAAAATAAGGTAGAGAGGTTATTGGAGTTGGAGAGAAACTGAAATGTTCCATAAAAGCAGTGTTTTATTTTAATATACAATCCAATGTCCTCTGAATATCCTCATCGCTCAATGCATGGTGCATAGGCAAACAGATTACGCTATTTGCCATTTTATGCGCATTTGGAAGGTTTTCTGGTGCTGCACTTTCCAATCCACGATAGGTTGAGAATTCACTGATCAAAGGATAGAAATAGCGACGACCAAGGACATTGGCTGCCTTCATCTTGAAATAAAGTTCGTCACGACTCATGCCGTACTTCTCTGCATCAATGAAGATGGGGAAGTAGCTGTAGTTGTGCTTCACGCCTGGCATATCATCGAAGAAGGTGATGCCTTCTACTGGACGCAATGCCTCACGATACTTGATGGCTACCTGATGGCGAGCCTCAATAGCGGCATCTACCTGCTTCAAATTGAGCAAGCCGTATGCGCTTCTGATTTCATCCATCTTACTGTTGATACCAGGACCTACTACTGTTACCTCATCAGCGATACCGAAGTTCTTCAGGTAGTCAATACGCTTCTTGGTCTTCTCATCGTGCATCACAAGGGCTCCACCCTCAATGGTGTTATATACCTTTGTGGCATGGAAGCTGAGCGTACTCATATCACCTGCGTTCAAAAGGCCTTCACCATTCACTTCTACTCCAAAGGCATGAGCTGCATCATAAATAACTTTCAGACCATACTTGTCTGCGATGTCCTGGATTGCCTTGGTATCGCATGGTTTGCCATAAACATGAACTGGCATAATGGCGGTAGTACGTGGTGTGATGGCCGCCTCAATCTTGTTAGGATCCATATCGCCTGTTGCAGGGTCGATATCTACAAAGACCGGCTTGCATCCGTTCCACCAGATACTATGGGTTGTTGCCACGAAGCTATAAGGGGTTGTGATGACTTCGCCTGTAATGCGGAGGGCTTGCAATGCCGTCATCAGTGGCAGGGTGCCATTGGTGAACAGGCTCACGTATGGCACTTTGAGATATTCTGCCAATGCCTTTTCCAACTCCTTGTGGAAGCTTCCATTATTGGTAATCCACTTACTCTCCCAAATCTTCTTCAACTCTGCAGTAAAATCGTCAAGATTTGGAAGAAGTGGCGATGTTACTGTTATTAATTTATTATCCATAAGCAGGAATTTATATTCTTCTTTATTTAAATTTCTTTTATATGTTGTTTCTTATCGGGTTTCAAAACCGCTTAGGCTACTGCTACTTTTATATCTTTAAAATTATTCATATCGTAGCCATGATTATGTTTAAGTCATGATGTTTGTTCGAAAACCTACCCGACCTTCCTTGCCGTTAAGGAAGGCTCCACCTCTCATCTCGGTCTTCTCCCCTCAGGGGAAAAGAGGAAACCACTCCTCCTCGTCGCTCTTAACCGCTTCGCTATATGGTTGGTGGGGCATCTGAGGTATCGCCAGAGTGTTTGTGCGGGATGGGACCGCCAGGGGTGGGCTGTTTGCAACTCCCTATTCCTATACAGATCAACATTGATATAGGATGGAGTATTACAGTCTTGTACCCCTTCCATCTGTAATACAATTCCTTTCATAAATGTTATCTCTTTATTAACTTTGCAGCTAATTCAAAGAAATCCGCAACATTTTTAAATTATCAAACTGCTGGCAATACATACTGGCATAAGGCTCTGGAAACCTTTGTCGTATATCTGCCTTTATCATATTTGCAAAAGCCTCCTTTGTGTAGGCTTTCAGCAATTCATTATATTGTTCATCCGTCATCATCTCATTTCCTCCTCATTATCCTATACTACATACGGAACCACCATCATAAAGAGCATTCGGAAGTAAAGAAGTTAGTTGTCCATTACGATTTACTTACTATTATTTGATGTTTGAGGCATAAAATATTTTTCTAAAGTATTTAATGTCATAACCATTTTGACAAAAATATCTTCCAAAGCTTGCTGCTCAGAAAGTTTATTCAACTTAAAATACTCATATAGTTTTGCTAAGTCTTTTCGTTTGTTGCTTTTTCTATGTGCAACAGAATTAGAGCGAAGAGACTGAACTTTTCTGAGAAAATCTACCATATCTGGACAATTCATACCTTTCGACAATAGAGTAGATGTGGGGAATTACCTATATCATGAACAAAAGCCGCAGTTTTGAGAATCATAGGTATCAAACGCTCATATTCCATTGCCTTTTCTGTACCATAAAGTTCTATGAACTCCTTGTCACGGCAAAGATTGATACCCAAAGAATATGCTATACTCATCACTTCTATAGAATGAGTAAGTCGAGTATGCACACTGTCACCTGTAGTTAAAGGCATCACCTGCGCTTTGTCATGCATTCGGCGCAAGGCAGAACTAAAAGCGACTCTACCAAAATCACTTTCAAAATCATTTCGCTTTTCCTCGTCACTGACAGTTTGTTTATGTTGCTCAAATTCTGAGTTTGAACGATAACGCTCACTACTCAGGTATTTATCCCAATCTATTTTATACATCATAACCTTATTTATTATTTGATGAAAAAAATCTTCTATATAATCATTTGAATAAAGTAGTTTTCCAAAATGGCGAATTTGAACCGACTCCAAATCATCCCCCTCATTATAATGAGCTTTTATCCATCTTGCCAACCGTACGGACAAATTATATCCATAACGCTGATGGTAATAAAGTACATTTACAAGACACAATGGCACATTAGGATTCTCAGGATAGATTACATCCATTGTCTGCGTTTGGAGGAAAAGACAGAATCGATCATCGAAAATAAACTTTCTATTATTTAAGTCATAAACGATAGCAGAGAAATTGAAAAAGACAGTTTTTATCAGCGATTCTGGTGTATCGTCCAACTTCTCTCGCTTTATCCCCCATGTATCAGCCATTCTCCAAATGTCGATATTTTCTTTTGGGCGTTTTATCTTCATCCCTCCAAAGCTATTTACGCTATGCTTGGAATTTCGGAGAAAACGAACCAATTCGAAGTCCTTATAATGCCCATGCAGTAAAACACAGTCAAAGTCACGTGCACCATTGTAATCTCCAGTCAAGAAATCACGGATGATGCCACTCAGCACATAGACATGATCGTGACGTGAGATTAGATTCAGCATATCCCAACTTTCTTTATCAAGGACGAGATCCTTGATAAAATAGTAGAATGCCTTCTCTTGGGCTATAATTTTTTGTTGAATTGTCATGGGGCTATATTTTATGATTCATAGAATAATGTATAATATGACATTAAATATATAAATCTATTTTCCACTTTATATAATTTACCTTGAGCTATAGCCCATCACATAAATCATCTGCATCAAAACCAGTTTCTAAAACAGATTTCAACTTAGACAGATAGTCCCTTACATGGTTTATATCTAAATACAACTTATCTGAAAGATTACTGATATAACCGTTTAATCTTTCAAATTCTTCTACAGGCTTAGACATTGTATCAATACCATTTACCAACATACTTTCTTTCGGATTAGCTATTTGCATTCTTTAATCTGCTAGAAAATTTGTATCTTTACAACTGATTTCCAGGCAGTTATAATGAATACAAAGATTCTAGTAGAAGTCTTTTCAGAGACCGACTTGACATACATCCAGCAATTAGACGAGCGCCAGCGTCGGCTATATTGTGCTACAAGAGCTATCAACATAGGCAAACATGGTGTGGCGGCCGTGTGTGCCTCTATTCACATATCAAAGAACACCATCTATAGGGGCATTCGCGAGTTAAACGGAAAGACCAATCTTTCTTCGGGAACAGTCCGTATTGCAGGTGGTGGTCGCAAAGAACGCTTGACGAATCATATGTATCCGAAAGACAAAAACGAATCATATTTGATAAACAATTGCCTAAGTGGAACTATGTCGTTAGGTGCAAATCTGCTTAGCATTTTTGTACCAAGTTATTTTTAAACTGTTACTAAAACAAAGAAATCAGAAAAAGTCAGCCAATAATATCGATACAAATCCAGAAGCAACAGCACTCAAAATCCACAACAGCACTTGCAACACTCTGCGCACAGAGAAGCGGACACGCGCCCAATGTAAATCGGGAGTTACCTCATCTATTATATTTTCCAAATCGCAATACACATTGAAAGCTTCTTGAAAAGTATCAAGAGCTGCATAGGAATCCAATGCCTCCAAGGACTTTGCCTTTCGCACGGTTTGAATCGCTTTCGTACGAAGAGACTTATACTTTGTATAAAAGGTTCCATTCTGAAGAACTGTCAAATCGATATGCTTGGTTTGTCTTTCAAAAAGCAAAACTGCATCATGCAACGACAAGTTCAGACACTTGTAGCAATCAAGCATAATTCTTATGACATGACGTTCTGCCTTGTGAATCTCAGAGTCTATCTGTTGTGAAGAAATATTGTCGGAATAACAACGTGCTATATGGTCATGCAAGGCCCGAATCTCATTGAACAAAGGCAATGGAAATTGTTCTGTTCTTGCTTCCACCTCTGCTATTAATGGCTTGATGACAGTGTTATAGTCTTGATAAAGTGCTGTTATTCGTACATTATTCTCCATGGCAAATATTTTTAGATTTTAGCCAACTGCCTATCTATGTCGTTCTGCGAAACTAAACGCTTGAAAAACAGATAGACAGAGCCACGATTTACCATGTTCTTCAAAGAAAAAGCAGGAGTTAGCTTTTTGCCAATACGCTTTTCGATGAGGGCATCCAAATCTTCCGCACTCATCTGCAACATCTCATCATAAGACTTACCAAGTCTTCGACTCAAAGACTTTCGTGTATGGTTATTTAATATATGCATACTTCTTACTTTAGATTGCAAATGTACTACTTTTTGTTGATATTATATAAAATCCGACCTCTTTTCTTTGTTTTTTAACTTTTATTTCATGATACACTCCAATACTCTCTGTATGTCTTTCTGTATATCACCAATACAGCGTCCTAACTATTTATCAATGAGTTAGGCATACCAATATTTTTTCATTCAAACCACCTTACGCTGTATTGGTGGTTTACTGACCCATTTTCTTTGAAATGGAAGGAGAAGAAAGGTAGGTAGCTAATTCTACTGTCAATAAATCAGCACCGATAATGGTCACTCGATTGTTGTATTTGCGTATCTCGTTTCCATCTTTTATTTGCTTCGAATAACGATTGGCATCCAACTGGAGTACACGACATACATTACGACTTATCGCCTCCAGATTCTTGTCGATGATGATGATTTGGGCATCACGGTTCTCTCGCAACATATCACAGAAATAGTTGTCGGCAGATGAAAATGAATAGCCAAGAATGATTATTGTGTTGGCACGTAGCACCATCTGGGAAGCATGATACCATGTGTCTATATAATGCTTGGATATGACAGGACGCATCTTCATCGGTGGCAGAAATGAAGGGATTGTTATAGACTTGTGATCTGAGTCAAAACTTATCTCCGCTGCAAGTTGATTTGTAAAGAAATCCTCTATATCAATACTCATCAAGTCATCATGAAGAAAATCGTTCTTGTTCTCCACATCCACATACTCTTTGAGGGAACCATGAAAATAGAGTGCTGTTGGACTTGCTTGGGATGCATAAGATGTATAATTGAATGTGATGAGTTGGCAATCCTTACCTGCCAATTGTGCATAAATGGAAGAAGAAACATCTTCCTCCTTTTTCTCTTGCGCCTTTCGCTGTTCCTCGCTTACCAAGTACGCCCATAGAATCCAGGATATGTATAGATAGTCGCGGATATAACTGATTTGACCAGTGTAAAAGCCATAGAAGTATTGCGAGAGCAATTGCTCTATGTCGAGCATGTTCTTGTAGATATGGCGCAAGATGGGATTATTCGACTCATGGATGCTCTTCTGAAGTATCTCAACAATGATGTTCTTGAATGTGTCGGTATAGTTGAGATGACTCAAATCTATGATGCTGTCATCTTTTACGACCGTATCAAACACCTCTTCTATCAAGTTCATCGTCTCGGTATCTATTTCTGCTCCTTTCTTGAAATCCAAGACTTTCTTGAACAGTCGAACGATAAGCATACCCAATTTACGTTGTGTCTCATCAAGACTCTTATTATTATCAAGTTCATCATTGATATTGTGACAAATTGATACAATTTCCTTGTCCAAATCCTTAGCCAATCGATCAACGGCTGTACTCACAAACTTGTCGAAGTGGAAATGTACTCGGCCTATTACCTTTCGTAAGATGGCATCAAGCTTTATGCCTTCATCGGTCGCCAAATAATCGACTATACGTGGTATGAGGTCTGCTGAGGTCGGAAGTCCCATTGTAGCATCTACTCCAGCACCAAGCACTACCAATGTGAGCGGTTCTTCTTTACTCCCCAATATTTTCCGGGCAAACTGATCACCATAGAAAATCTGCTGTTGTGTCATTGCATTTGGGGCAATCAGGTTAGAGCCCCCGCTGATGTCAAATTGGTTTGATTCTTCAGTCATCTGTTTTAGTTTTAAAGATTAGATTGATTATTTTCTTCTGTCCCAGGCATCGTTGATGCGCTGGCGAACATTGCTCACAGTCTTACCACTTGTCACATGAGGCGCCAAGGTTAGCAACACATTGATGAAGCGTTCCTTCACCATCTCGTAATCATCTACTCTTACCTCCTCATCCTTGCGCATATCAACAACTATCTTGCCTATGTCTCTTGCGGAAGTGCATTGAGACAGGCGAGAAGCGTATTGCTTTAATACTTCTACCTTATTTATATATAACTGCAAAGCCTGCTCCTCATCACTAAGTTCGGGAGCTGCATTGCCTGGGTTGGTGTTAACACTTGCCTTCAAAGCTTCCTCTGCGAACTGGTCGCCATAGAAGTTTTGGATGCCTTGGGTAGCATTGGGCAATATCTGGACATTGCCGCCGCTGATGTTGAATGTGCAGTTGGATTTATCTGTCATCATTTCGCTTTTTTTGCCTTTTTGAAGGCAGTTGTTATGAGGTTGTCATGTCGTACGACTATCGTTGCTATGAACGTACGACATGAGATTGTATAGTTGTACGACATGGGGATGCATTGTCGTACGACATGAATTTCGATGTATCTTGACAGCTCGATTTCCTGCTCATTTTCTGCTCTAAAATGAATGTGCAATGAACAAAGATGAACGTGAAGTAAACGCTTATGAACGCCTTTTGGTATGCCCTATTTTCTATCTATCTTTGCCAACGAATTCAGAAAGCAACTGATGCATCAAAAGCTATATCTGATATGTGTTACATATATAAAAAGGTATAAAGAAATGAAAGCAATGTACAAATTTGAGCTGGCTGTTTACGCCGGTATCACTTCTAAGACTTTTAGACGATGGACAAAACCTTTCGATGAGGAACTTGCCCGTATGGGTGTCTCTCCTTCCACGAGACTTCTTCCTCCTGCCGCAGTCAAGTTTATCTGCGAGAAATTGGCTATCGATCTATAAAGAAAAGGAGTGAAAAGGGCATTTCGGGAAGCTTCCTGACGCTCCCAGACAGAAACGGACAGGAGGCTTAGCGAATGTTGTACCTTTGCAATCGCAATTAAGAAATTGCAATCATTATAGTATTTACATTTTAATTTTTTTAAACTATGAGTAAAAGTTACAAAGTGGTCAAGAAGACCATGAACATGGGTGAGAAAAAGGGACAAACCGTTTATTCTGTACGTCCTGTAAGTTACGGTACATTGACTACCGAAGAGGTGGCTAAGCAGATTTCTACGGAATCTACTGCAACCACGGCTGATGTGAAGGCGGTACTCGACCGCTATGCCTACTATGTGGTGGAGAACCTTGCCAAGGGTTACAACATCGAGCTTCTTGGTTTCGGTACTCTTTATCTCCGCTTCATCACCAACAAGGCGGTGTCTGAACCTAAGAAGGCGAATGCCAACTTGGTGAAGAGTATTATGCCAGGCTTCCGTCCTTCGTTCTCCGTGGATCACAATGGCAAGCGTACCTACGACCTGATTCCTAATCGCATCAGCCTCGTGAAGTACAGTGAAGATAACGACCCGAATGGCGGCAACAAGCCTTCAGGTGATAACAAGCCTTCAGGTGGCAACAATCCTTCAGGCGGTAACACTCCTTCAGGAGGCAACACTCCAACTGGCGGAAACACCCCTTCTGGTGGCAACACTCCAGCAGGCGGTGAGAACAGCGGAACTGAGGGAACCGAAGGCACCGGAGAGGGTGAATAATCCCGAATGAGGAATGCACTGCGCCCGAGTGCGATCGGGCGCAGGCACAAACTACACTATTTTAATTTTAAAATCAAATGCATATGAATAATCAAAATGAAAATTTCAACAATGGTTCCAAGAAAATTTCTTGGGTATCTATCATGAATGCTGTTGTACAGGCTATCATCGCTGCGCTTACTGCACTGGGCGTAAGCTCGTGCACAAGTGCTCTCTTTTAATGTTTTGCACCCACAAAGGTGTTGTCTTAACTTCTTAACTCTCTTAATTCTTCAAAAATGATTCAAGAAAGATTTCCTTTATCGATTGGGGAGGAGCTGGTGCGTAATGAACGCACGCTCCTCGCCAGAGTGGAGGACGGCAAACTGATGATGAATGCCGACTCCGTGAAGTTTTTGGTCTTGCACTGCTCGGCTACTCGATGCAACCAGGACTATAGTGTGGAACAACTTCGACGCGACCATAAGAGCCGTGGTTTCTATGATGTGGGCTACCACTTCTATATCCGCAAGGATGGTACCATGACGCAACATCGCTTCCTGCTCGAAGTGGGGGCTCATGCGAGACCTTTCAACCGTTGTTCTATCGGTATCTGCTACGAGGGTGGACTGAATGAGCATGCGCAGCCTTGTGATACTCGCACGCCTGAGCAGACGGAAAGAATCGTTGATGTGCTGACTCGCCTTCACCGTCTGTTTCCGAAGGCGAAAATCGTGGGGCATCGTGATTTGCCCGGCACCACGCCTAAGGAATGTCCTTGCTTGGATGCTCACGCTCTGTTTGGCTGGATCGAAGAGCTGTAATCATGAATAAAGAAACAAGGAATAACAGAATTGTTTTGGTCGTTATGACCTTTCATCTCCTTCTCAAAAGCCCGGGCTGTCTTGTTGTGAAAAGACAAGTAGCCCCAGGGCATTCCTTCTATAGCTGGATCCGATTTGTCATCAGCCCCAGTAACGTGGATGCCCTTTGGTAAGTGTTTGCTTACGTCGGCTGTAGAAGGAGAATCCAAGCAATCCTGCGTCATATTCGCTTTCTACTTTATGTCTTTTGCTGCAACCATACATGATGGTTGCGGTAGCTTTGTCGCTTTTTTCATAATGTGCATCATCCGAATTGTATATGAGTTTTTATTAGGCACGCAGCCTCTGCACATGTGTCTTTATTTTACATTCATCACCCTTTCTTCTTAGGAAAGGGCGAAATTATTGCAAAAGTACAAATATTTTTTGGATTTCGTATCAAATCTTAGCATTTTCTGCTTATGATTCCCCAAAAATGACTTTAGCAAGTTCAGAAGTTATAGCCAACGGCCTATGTGGACTTGAAAATAAACATAAAACATTCCCACTATAGGCTTATGGCTTTAACTTCTATAATTTCGACATTTGCTGGAGTTTTAAAGCTTTTGCCCTTACAGGGCGATAGGCTATCACCCGTAATAACCCAGGGCGATGCCCTGGGCTAAGAGCTTCTGCCCCGTCAGGGCGTGTGGGGCAAAACTTGCGAAACTTCAGTAACATACACTTTACAGCTAAAGTGACAACTTACAACCTTTTTATCTCTAATCTCTTCTAAATATATCTCTGGTATATACCTTATCCTTGACATCATCCAGACAGGCATCATAGCGGTTGGCGATGATGGCATGGCTCTGTGCCTTGAAAGCCTCTAAGTCATTGACGACCTTGCTGCCGAAGAAGGTGCTGCCATCTTCCAATGTTGGTTCATAGATGATGACCTCTGCACCCTTTGCCTTGATACGCTTCATGATGCCCTGGATAGCACTCTGGCGGAAGTTATCGGAATTGGATTTCATCGTCAGGCGATAGACACCGATGACGCATGAATTTACCTCTGCACCAAACTGGTTGTTCTCGGTATAGCTGTACCAACCTGCTTTCTGCAATACGGCATCTGCGATATAGTCCTTACGGGTACGGTTGCTTTCCACAATCGCCTCTATCAGATTCTCTGGAACATCGGCATAGTTTGCCAAGAGCTGCTTGGTATCCTTGGGTAAGCAATAGCCACCATAGCCGAAGCTTGGGTTGTTATAGTGGGTACCGATACGTGGATCGAGTCCTACTCCATCGATGATGGCCTTGGTATCGAGACCTTTTACCTCTGCGTATGTATCAAGTTCGTTGAAATAGCTTACACGAAGGGCGAGATAGGTGTTGGCGAAGAGCTTCACTGCCTCGGCTTCCTTCATGCCCATAAAAAGTGTATCGATATCTTCCATTATGGCACCTTCCTGCAAAAGGGCAGCAAATGTCTTGGCTGCTTCCTTCATCTCCTCGACATCTGTTACCTGCATGATTGCTTCGTTCTCCTCAGCAAACTCAGGACGGTCGATAATCTTAGGATAGCCTACGATAATTCGACTTGGATAGAGATTGTCGTAGAGTGCCTTACTTTCACGAAGAAACTCGGGTGAGAAAAGGAGATTGAACTTCTTGACGCCCTTCTTGGCATACTTCAGGTACAGGCTACGGGTATAGCCCACAGGAATGGTACTCTTGATAACCATCACTGCGTCTGGGTTCACCTCCAATACCAGATCAATCACTTCTTCGACATGGGTTGTATCGAAGTAGTTCTTTACTGGGTCATAGTTGGTTGGTGCTGCAATCACCACAAAGTCGGCATCCTGATAAGCTGCCCTGCCATCAAGGGTTGCTGTCAGATTCAGTTTCTTCTCTGCCAGATACTTCTCAATGTAATCATCCTGTATGGGTGAAACTCTATTGTTGAGTTTCTCCACCTTTTCGGGGATTACATCTACTGCTGTTACATGATGGTGCTGAGACAATAGCGTGGCTATGCTCAGACCGACGTAGCCTGTTCCGGCTACGGCTATTTTTATATCGTTGAAATTATTCATAGATTCTATGATTATGTTTAACTATGTCCTTCAGAATTTGGATTTATTCTGCCTTTATTCTACCGTTACACTCTTTGCCAGATTTCTTGGCATATCTACATTCAATCCCTTATCTACTGCCACATAATAGGCCAGTATCTGGAGGGGAACGACGCTGAGAAGAGGGACTAAAGTATTGAGGGTCTGCGGTACTTCTATCACAGAATCGGCTATCGCCTTGACTTGTTTGTCGCCTTCGGTAACAATAGCCAGGATGCGTCCGTTGCGAGATTTTACTTCCTGCATGTTGCTGATGATCTTCTCATACAACTGGTGATGTGTGGCAAGGAATACAATCGGCATATCGGTATCTACCAAGGCTATCGGACCATGTTTCATCTCGGCTGCGGGATAGCCCTCGGCATGGATATAGCTGATTTCCTTTAGCTTCAAGGCTCCCTCTAATGCTACGGGATAGTTGAATCCTCGACCGAGATAGAGGAAATTATGTGCATAAGTGAATACTTTAGCCAATAGGGAGATCGATGGCGTCTGCTCCAACACTTTCTCCATCTTGCCGGGTATCTCTGCCAACTCGGCGATGGTCTCTACATAGTCTTTTTCGGAAAGGGTGCCAAGCTCATGACCTAATGCCAAGGCAAAGAGGGTAAGGACTGTGACCTGACCGGTGAAGGCCTTGGTACTCGCTACTCCTATCTCGGGTCCTACATGAATATAGATGCCGGTATCTGTCTCTCGGGCGATGGATGAGCCTACGCCATTGACGATGCCGAAAATCAATGCTCCATGCTGCTTGGCAAGTTGAATGGCTGCCAAGGTGTCGGCTGTTTCTCCACTCTGGCTAATGGCAATAACCACATCATCGGAATCGATGACGGGTTCGCCATAACGGAACTCGCTGGCATATTCTACTTCTACTCGCTTGCGACACATTTTCTCTATGAGCTGCTTGCCGATGAGGGCTGCATGCCAACTGGTTCCGCATGCCACGATGATGATATGCTTGGCTGACATGAGTCGGTCTTTATAGTCTGTAAGGGCAGACAACACGATGTGATTGTTGGATGGATTGTCCTTATCAGCAAACAGGCGACCACTCATACTGTCTTTCAGGCACTGGGGCTGGTCGTAGATCTCTTTCAGCATGAAATGGTCGAAGCCTCCCTTGCTGAGTTTGGAGATGTCGAGGTCTACGGTCTTGATGTCATAATCGCATAACTTATGGTTGAGATTGATCATCTCTATATCCTTACCGATTCTGATTTCTGCTATCTGACCGTCTTCGAGATAGACTACCTGGTCGGTATATTCTACGATAGGAGTGGCATCACTGGCGATATAGAAGTCTTGCTTGTCGGCTCCTACTCCTACCACCAATGGACTTGACTGGCGGGCTGCCACAATGTGAGTGGGGTTCTTGCATTCGATGACTGCTATGGCATAGGCGCCCACTACATCATTCAGTGACTGGCAAACGGCTGACACCAAATCTTTGCCATTCTGCTGATAGTATGAGTCTATCAACTGTACCAGCACCTCGGTATCTGTTGTGCTCTTGAACTGATAACCGCGTGCTATGAGTTGTTCTTTCAGCACCTGGTAGTTCTCGATGATGCCATTATGTACCAAAGCCAGGTCACCACTCATACTGACATGGGGATGTGCATTTTCGGCTGATGGTTCGCCATGTGTTGCCCATCGGGTGTGGGCTATACCGATATGGCCTCCGCAGTCTTTGTCTGCTGCGAGTTCTTCCAAATTTGCCACCTTGCCCTTTGTCTTATAGACATTGAGTTTGTCCTCTCCATTGACGAGTGCTACTCCAGCACTGTCATATCCTCTATATTCGAGTTTCTTCAGTCCTGCTATCAGGACTAGATATGCTTCATTTTGTCCTATATATCCTACTATTCCACACATAAATTTATGGTTATGTCGTTATATTCTGATTTGATTTGTATTTTGCTTTTTATTGTTTGTTTTGGGGTATTTTATTCTTCTGGTTGTGACTATATATATGTACGCATACGTATGCGTACATATTATAGCTATAAATATATTGTTTCTATTTATAATCGCACCTACTTTAGTATTACCATCTTTATCTTGTGATAGCAAGGTACATAAGCAGCCCCAGTTCCCAAGTCGCTTTACCCAAACTCAACTGGCAGGGTAAAAGATACCGATCGTTACAATTGCTTCCTTATCGGAAGTATAGCTCAATGCCTTGCTGAGCACTCGCTGATACTCCGAGGTATTGATTACCAAAATCGGATGGTGTCACTACAATGTTCGCTTTAGGATGCGTCTTTTGTATCTTCCAGCAGGCATAAGCGATACAAGGTGCAGTATTGCGAGCTTCAGGTTCTGCCAATATATTATCTACTGGCATATCAGGGATTTGCTCCTTGACAATGCTAATGTATTTCTCGTTTGTCACTACCCACATGTTTTCGACAGGACAGATTGGCTTCAATCTATCTACTGTCAATTGAATGAGGGAACGGCCGACACCCATCACATCAATGAACTGCTTTGGGTAATCGGGGGTTGCCATTGGTCAGAAGCGACTGCCTACGCCGCCAGCCATGATTATGATTTGGGTGTCGTTGAAATTATGCATAATATTGTTATTTTACCTCTTAGTCTCCTTAAAGGATTTTTTTCGAAAACCTACCCGTCCTTCCTTACCATTAAAGAAGGCTTTTTTCTACCTCTCCGTCTCTCCTGCAAGGAGAGCTCCACTTTCTCCCCAAGCCCCTCTTCCTCAGGAAGCGGGGATATGTAACCGCCCTCTGGTGCTCGGAACCGCTACGCTCTAAGGTTGGCGGACATCAAAGGTCTACGCCAGGTTGTGCGGGATGGAACCGCCTTGTGATACAAGTATTTACATGGAAGGATCTTATATTCAATATACATTCTATCCAACCTCTACATTATAGCTATTCCTTTACAGGTCTATCTAAAATCTTGTCTTTAACAATCTGCCGATCCTTTCTTTGTCTCCACCACAACAACGAGAAAAACATAGTAGATATAGCTGTCAATATCGTAACTATCAAAAATACAGATGAAGCCATGGGAGAGGAAGAAAAATCAGCAACCAACAAAGAACATAGAAAAGAAGCAAAAATCGAAACAGACGCAATTGCAAATTCCAAACACAAATCGGATGTACTATTGCTACACAATTCTTCTATTTCTTCCTTCGTTACTTCATAAATGTCGATTTTCTCAATACGATGCCTTGCAGCTTCAGTTTCACCAAATCCATTATTCCGTCTTGCCATCTTGTAATTCTTCAATTATACTCAATAAATATTCAGAATTTTCTCTAGTCAGATTCCAAGCAGAAGAAAAGTCCTTATTGAGTCTGATGACAAAGCAATAGCCAAGGTCTTCTCCTGTAACTTTATTACGTACCTCTCTAACAGACATTGACTCTTTGCTTGTTACATCAACAGATAATAAAAACACATTTTCCATTAGACGATGAGTTTTCCCTAAACCACCTAAACGGCCACGCATATGGTCATAATGAGAATTATCAAAATCCCCTAAAATAACCAAAAAATATAATTTACTTTTTGTACTGCCAAACATAGTTTCTGAATAATATATAAATAAGTTCTATATTTTAATCAACATGACACAAATATAAGTATTTTTGTTGTTTACTAATGCTTTGGGCTTATATATGCTACTTTACTTTCAGCAAGGGTTTTATCTTGTTATTAAAGTCAGAATTCGTATCCAATTGTTCACAAATTTGGAGTACATTTTCTGATAAAGCATTACAAAGATTTTTATATCTAGAATAATCCTTATCGATTTGTTCATTCATAATACTTGCTACAATCTTCATAGCAGAAAAACGATTATAATTGATGGACATTCTCAACATAAACAAAATAAGATTTTGCTTGATTGACTCATCTGTATTGACATCTACCAGAAGCTTAGTAAAAACCTGTAGAGGTATTAACTAATGCAAGACCAAATCCAAGATAAGTATCCGCTCAACGCCGTATTGCATATCTCAAAATAATATTATAACTTTGCACGGCGGCATCATTTTTCTAATTTTGAGACAAGAATACAAAATTTAGCATTTGAAACAAGGAGCACATCATTACTGCACGCTTACAAGTTTCCAAGTCACGACAGAACAAATAACCCTTCTTACCCATCACCATGTCACGGATCAGGCGTTCGGTATCATTGTTGTCCAAAGGCATATCTAGGATGTCTATATAATTAGTCAACTCTGTTTAGTTGCGCAACATATAGTTCAATGCCTGGTATATATTGCTGTCTTTTGGCACATCTAAGATGGCACTTGCAGCACATAGCTTGAAGTCCTCCCATAGCGGCTCGGCATTGTCCTTCCTGAACTGTGCCTTCTCCTCGCCCTCAAGTTTCTTCTCCTTTATCATTTCTTCAATCAGGTTTATGTTCTGGTAGAAGAGAATACCTATCTTTGCAAGATTAGGATTTTCCTTCAAGGCTCGTTCCATTGGTCTTCGGGCATGAACGACACAACGACACAATATACGACCATTTACCTTCTTCAGCCAATGATAGCCAGAGTAACCATCACACATCAGCGCCACACCTTTCCAATCTTTGAGGTTGTCCATGATGTCAGCAGGGAGAATTAGTGCCACACCATTGGGATAGCTTAATTTCAAATAAGGATTGCGACGGTTGCGAGCATTTGCAGACTCACGCATCTCCTTCGCCTCATTGTCACCGATTACAACCTCGGCGAACATTGACTTACTGTTTAATTGTTTTTTACCTTGTACCATAATTTGAATAATTTAAAATCACGGTGCAAAGGTACGAAACTTTATCTAGGCACACAATACGGCATTCACCGAACACTTACTTACCAACTAAATCGTACGCAGCAAAAACTTGATCCACAGATAATCCCATCATAGATAATACTATTTTACATTTTTGTAAATATATCCATCATAATGGATTAGATGCACAGTGTCGCCATCATTATTCCATATGTGGCAATTCAATCCCCAAAACAAATTATAAGTTGTGGTGTTTGAGTTATTATTGTGTGTATGATTATTTCCTTCTTTAGTATATATCCAAATATAATCTCCTTTCTTCACTTGTTGGTCAGGGAAGACGAACAGATGTCGGTGTTTATTGGATATTTTACCCTCCTCGGCATAAGTAGAATCAAACAACAGATAATCATTAAGATTACAATCTGCAAGAACATATAAAACAACACGTTCCTCATCAGTTGCATTATCAGCAACATTTCTAATTTCAAGATTCATCATTGTACAAATATTTAAATATTAGTATTCGGTATCACCTCATATTACCTATTACAAATATGGGGGTTAGCCCTTCACAAGCTAATGCAAGTAGAGGTTATACCATGATTTGACTAAATTTTAATTATATTTTTATTCTTCATCTTCCCAAAACTCAGGATGAAGAGTATAAGATTTATTCTCTTACATTATCTTTATGTTTTTCTACACATAACAGAGCTATGCTTAGAATTTTTATTCAACACCTTATCTAAAACAAAAGAAATTAATCAAAATTTCCGTTTGATTCACCTTCTGTTTGTAGCGAAACCAGAAAGTCAGAAAGTCTTTATCGCTATACATTTTCTAATATTATAAAAGATACTGCCGACAAAGGTACATCATCTTATAGAAGTCACCCAAACCATTTTTGGACGCTTACTTTTTATTTATATAAACAACAATTTTGATTCTCTTATTCTCTTCATTCTTATCATAGACAGAACAAATTTTACCTGAAAATAATTCAGCCCATCCTTCATGTAAGAAAGGAAGCATTTTATTGCTATCTTCAACACTAAGAACACCTAATATCTTATTATCAAATTTCACAAGAACTTGATTTTTATAAGTATCACTCTTATGATCCTTATCACCATCATCATCCTTATCACCTGATTTGGAGACAAATGCAACATCCTTTCCTGGCTCAAGTTTTTTCAACAATTCATTATCTAATGCTTCGAAATGATAAATCTGTTCTACAAAACATTCAAAAAAATATCTGTTCATACATTCATTTTTTTTAATTAATAATCACTATCATTTAACTCTTCTGTTTCCTCATCTTCTCTATCATAATCAAATCTTTGTTCTATTGACATCTCACGAACTCGATTTAACCACTCTATCACAGCTCTTGGGGAATTTTTATGTCCCTTCAACTCGTTCCTTTCCATAGCTAAAGCCATCAAGGAATACTCACGCTCAAGAGAGGTAGAGAACACCCCCTGATCATCAGTATTAATCGAAACTGATATGTTATGGGGCTTATAAGGAGTATCCAAACCAAAATTAAAGAAACGAAGAATCGGATGCTCATCATACCGTTCCATTTCTCCTATTTTGTAATTAGAAGAAGGATTACATTCTATTGCAATATGCCTCTTCTCTATCTTACAAAGAAGTTGCTCTTGAATCATCTCCAATAACTCATAATAATCTTCTCTGTAATCTGCTGGCATAGTAAAGGTATCCACAGACATACACCTATCTGCATACTTCTTGGAATGATACATGTCATATAGGGTTCTGGCATTACTATTGTGTCCTGCTAAATCCACACCAACATGATGGTTCAATCCTGCTTTAATCCATTGTTTATCCTTATTATTTGACATTTCTTCATAAGAGTCGAAATCTACACCAAAAGTAGGAGAATTGCCTCTTAACATCCAAGAAAGATAATAGGTCTCGACATTATCTAATGTTTCCCAATCATCACTTGACTCTGCAAACATTCGATCTGATTGAGTCGTCTTGTTCCAAAACTTCTCATCATATAGATCCCTAAAATATTTATGAAACATAGTTTCCAGAAAGCCAAGTAGTGATGGAGAACCTTTTAGGCGTACACATTTATGATGCAACCATGCAAAATTATCAAGCAAGACTTGCTTGTTTTCACATATAGTATCATATCGCTTTGCATAATACTTGCGAACATCAGTTCCAAGTGCCAAAGCATGTCCTAAACGGTCTCCATTGCGCAAACCGAGAAAAAGAAGGGCCTCCTCTACGGCTCTTAAGCCATCAGCTATATCAAGAAAATCTTCGCCTACATGATAAGTGATGTTTAAATCGTTGGGTCTATCATGCTCTGATGAAAACACTTCATGACCACGAAGAAACCTAAAAGCCTGTGCAAAAACCTCTGGTCTGGCATAAATCTCCGAATTTGCAGCATCTATTCCGACAACGCGACCGATTAACTTATCATCATCTCTCCCTTTACGAAAATCATAAATAGCAAATGCTTTGTCCCGTATTTCACCTCGCAATTCATTATGACGTATTTGAGTTTCTGAATTATAAGATTCATCACGTCTTTTGATAAAATGAAATATAATCGAACACTTATCTTTATTCTCTTCTTTTATCGAATCATATATCTCCGTCAACGACTTTTTAATACCCTCTGCAGAATTCTTAGGTACAATTCTTGCCTCTACATATCTATTCTTTGAATAACCTAAAAATCCTTCAATTGCAGCTTTATACAATAATGGATTATATTGCTTGAGTATAAAATCTGACTTCAACTTTTCATAGTTGGCAAAATTAGCAAAACCAACCCTGACATTTAATTGCAGAATAACATGCCTGAAATAATCCTTATATGCTATATATGCATAGAATAAAGTTGGGAAATCCGTATCTTTATAATCATTGGAATATATTTTTCTAAAACACTGATACATCAATTTGCGCTCTGATGCCATTACCAATTCTGTAACAGGATATTTATGATAGTACCCTACAGGTATATAATCCAAAACATTCTCAATGTCTTCTGTTTCCCGTTTGGCCTTATCTTCAGCAATATGATGAGATTTATCGACTAATGTTTCAAAAGAAGGTGTATGGTCTCCCTTTAATCCAAGCTTTTTATTCTCCAGAAAGCCAAACATCTCCGCCTTAGATATTGGAAACTTATGGCATTCTACAACTCCTGCAAGATAATATCTGATAATGGCCGCTTTCCTAACCTTTTCATAAAGGTTAACATCCCAATCTGTATCTTTTCTACTTGAAGCTATTTTATCAAATATGTCCCTCATTGATGAGATATGATTCATCAGACAAATCCAACTGATATCAACATTATAGGAGGAGCCTTTCAAATGCATGTGTAATTCAGCCATCGGTTTTGCAAAAAGGGTATTCAACTCCTTGCAGTCATGCTTCAAATAAGCATCCCAATCAAAATATTTCCTTTCATATCCATTGGTCAAATCATGTGACGCTAAGTAAGAGGTAGTAAACAGATCTTCTCCTTGCTGAATCGTCAACCCATGCCATCTTAACAGGGAACGATACCTGCAAATAGGATCTCCATCCTTTACTAACAAGGTTTTAGAAGCAAAATAAAGAAGCATATTAAATACAGAATCTCCCTGATGAAACTTCAATGGTAAGCAATCTTTATCCGCAACCATCCATTTCTTTGAAATAACTTCTCCTATCATCGACAATTGATCCAGAGTATAGTTGCACTCATCCTCGCACATAAGTTTTTTCATAATCAAGGACTCACCGCATTCTGAATCTAAATGTTCTATAGGATAATTGTCTTTCCGATAAAGGGCATTCAGTATTTCATCTCCCTTCATCTGACTAAACATTGCCCGCAATGCTAAACTTAAATCTTCCACAATTCTTATTTTCTAATTCAACAACCCCTTTATTTCATCTATGCTCAACTTACCTCCTGCTGCATTGAACATATCAATTGTTTGCTTTTTTTTCTCTTGCAATTGCAGTACTTTCTCTTCGACAGTATCTTTGCAGATAAGCCGAAAAACCATCACATTTTTTTGCTGACCAATGCGATGTGCTCTTGCAAATGCCTGATCTTCCACAGCCGGATTCCACCAATCATCCAATAAGATGACATTGCTTGCAGCTGTAAGATTCAAACCTACGCCTCCTGCTTTCAGACTGATTAAAAAGACTGAGATATTCTTACTTTTTTGAAATCTTTCAATAGGAGTTACACGGTCTCGTGTATCACCGTAGATTTTTTCATAATGAAAACCTCTTATAGCTAATATTTTCTCCATTTCTTCCAAAGCACCGACAAATTGAGAGAAGACCAATACTTTTTCGCCCTTTTCTCTGAACGTGTCGATATAATCCATAGCCATTAGCAACTTTGAAGAAACCGAATTGTCTGAGCTTTTATATAATGAATGAGGAAGCAAAGCTGGAGAGACGCATGCTTGTCTCAGTCTCAACAAGCCTTCCAAGGCTATACTCTCGATTCTTCCACTCACTCCATCTGACAAAGCTCTCAATACCATTTTATGCACATTATCATAGAGATGACGCTCTGCCGAGGACATTTCCACATAAACCGTTTTCTCAATCAGCTTCGGCAAATCCTTTAATACTTCCTGCTTCGTACGTCTCAGAATAAATGGTTTCAAGAACTTTCTGGATAATTCCAAAAAAGACTCATCCGTCTTAGACTGACATCGTTTATTAAGAGATGTATATAAGGTTTTCATCCCAGGCATCAAAATCATGAAATGCGACCAGATATCATCTATGCTATTCTCTATAGGCGTTCCTGTAAGGATGATATGATGCAGGCTTTTCAACGTCTTTATAGCCTTATATTTCTGTGTTTCGCGATTTTTGATGATCTGTGCTTCATCGATGATAATCGTATCATATTCTATCTGTCTGTATTTGTCTATATTCAGGCGAAGAATATCATATGAAACGATTAAAAGTTGCTTGGTTTTATCAGGACTGTGAAGTTGCAACCCTGTTCTGTTTTCCCATGATGGAATGAACTTCTTAATTTCACTCTGCCAATTATAAACCAAAGATGTAGGTGCTATTACCAAATGCGGCATATCGGTTTTACCCAATGCATAAAGATGAGATAAAACTTGTAGTGTTTTACCCAATCCCATTTCATCTGCCAACAGGCATCCATGATGATTTATTCTCATCGTAGCTAACCATCTTACTCCTTCTAACTGATAGGAACGCAATTTCGCATTTACACCATTACTGATGCTTTCACTAATTTGTTTTTCTTCAGAACTTGAAAGAGAAATCTGTCTGCCATAAATTGTCTGCCAATTAAAAGAAGGCAAAGATTCAGAAATCGTTTCTGGTTCTACCTGAATAACATCTTTTGCCCTAAACAGGCTTAGATTTCCTTTGGAATCCACATAGTTTCTTCCCTGAAGATAACCATTCAGCATTTGGTCTATCAAATTGTTTTCTCCTATGGTTTCTTTTTCCTTTGAAGAAAACCACTCTATTCCCGAAGAATGACGACAAAGATAAACCTGTGATGCTGTTCCTTTGGCTTTCTCTACAAAAACTTTCCAACCCTTTTGAGCTAAAGAGCCCAAGAATTCCATATCATAACCATCAAGTGTCATTTCTCCTTTTTCTAAATCCACATGGACAAGAAGTTCAGAAAGGAGTTTTTTCTCTCTCTCCTCATCTCTTAAAAAGAGCGTTCCTTCTGAAGACAAATAAGGACACTCGTTATATTTTGGGAAAAATGAGGTGATGGCATTCTGATAAGATAAACGGATTTTAATGTTTTTATTCCAATTTACGATATTGGTTATATATAGCTCTCCCCCCAGAAGTACCCCCTTAGAAAGATTACGCTTTCGAGCAAGAGGTAAAATAGGAGAAAGGTTTTTAACTGATCCTTTTCCGTTGTTTTGTACACCGCACCAGGGATTCCTTTGCAATATATCCTGAACCTGTGCATTTTCCAGAACCATTCCTGACAACCTGAATGGTTGCTTTATCATTCCCATCTGATTCATCAATGGAAGTAATGGTTTGGATTCAGGGACGCAGTTCTGCGCCAAAGTGTCCACATCCACCTTACGAATAAAAGGTGATAATGATTTTGTGTGGCTACCTTGGCATACTTCTATTCTAACCTCTAATCTACGAGGAGAAGAATAGGTTTCATAAATACAAACACAACGATACACAAGCACTTCTACTGATAGTAAAAAGTAAAACTCTCAACCATTTTCTTAATGAGACGTTTCTTAAATTCTTCTGAGCATCGAGTCTGAACCAATTCGTTTTTCCACTCCTTTATACGTCCTTTGAAATTAAAATGGTCGATACGGCAATCACCTCCACAGATATATCTTAAATTACAATCATGGCAATTGGATACATTTTCTACCGCAGTAGTATCTAAAGAATGTTTACCTTGTTCAAGAAGATCTACAAGTTTATCATGAAGGACATTACCGTAACAATCCACTTCATGAATGCGATTGCAGAAATAAACATTTCCATTGGAAGCTATAGACAAGCCTCCAAAACCACAATTGCGAATGACGGTATTCGGTTCGTGTCCCTCAATGAAGTTGGCATAACCTGCTGTCGGATCTACATAACGTTCAATAGCATCTATCTGCTCATAATATCTTCTATTATCCTCTTCTGAAAATGACTTACCTCTACCAGGAAGCATTTTCTTAGTCAACTTAAAGAATACCTGATTACCGACTTTCGCCCGGATGCTATCAACAAATCGCTTATATTCATCTGCAGTAGATAAATTTTCCCATGTAAATGTGGTAGCAACTGAGGTTTTAACTCCTGCATCGGCAAACTGACATACTGTATCTACAACCTTCTGGAAATGATTCTTGCCTCTTACTTTTGCATTATCTTGCTCCGTAACTCCATCTATACTAAACTGGATTTCATCAAGATATGACTTCATCCGCAGAATCTTTTCTTCTGACCATAACAGCCCATTAGATAATACTGTTACCTTCAATCCTGTCTGATGTGCAAATATAACAACTTCCTCAAATTGAGGATACATCGTAGGTTCACCGCCTGTAAAAGTAACATATTCACCACCTTCCGCATAGAAATCTGTCAAAACTTCCTTCCACTTCTCAGAAGTCAATTCACGGTCTAATTTGACGCCTGCATTCATAAAACAGTGAACACAATGAAGGTTGCAAGCATTTGTAAGATATATATTCAAATATTTTGAAGCTATGAGGAAATTTGGATGTGGTGCATGACCTACAAGGTAGGGTGTTCAAAATTCGAATCAAAAATCCGGTATAAAAAATGGTGTTATTT
>ERZ779851.148-NODE-148-length-71066-cov-4.833645_pt1 | contig 71066 bp, 57 predicted proteins | sample MGYA00511094_ERZ779851 | MGnify/ENA primary metagenome ERZ779851 (study PRJEB29588, sample SAMEA2155512) | human gut metagenome | biome: human gut; feature: human-associated habitat; material: faeces | place: Denmark | collected 2008/2010 ...
GGTGAATGGAACAGAAGTGACAGAATTGCCCTTGGAAAATGAAACAATGGTCGAGACGGTTGCGCTTTTGGAAAGATAAAAAAAGCACCTTGCGGTGCTTTTTTCATGCCCAAAGTCCAAACGCTGTAAGTGCAATTGGTTAATTATCCGTATATTTTTTACAGAATTTCATCGAACTTAAATTTTCTTATATAATGCTGCCTTCCGTTTTCATATGCAACATAAAGAATTTCGTTTATCTCATCTGTTGCAACGTGCGGATAAAAATACGGTTTTTCGGGGTCGTCGACAAAATCAACAAACTCCCATGTTTTGCAGCCGTCATTGCTTCTGTTTATTTGCAGACTTTTTCTGCCTGCAAATTCCATGGAGTCCGCAGCATTTGAAATCAGGAATATTTTGTCTCTGATTTTAAACAATGTCAGCTTTGCATCTGAATTATACATATTTATTCTGCCGTTATGCTTCCACGTTCTGCCGTAATCGAAGCTTTCCGCCATATTGATACGCGGCTTGCAGCTGTCTCTCATATACATTACGATATGTCCGTTTTCAACTTCAACACAATTCGGCTCCCACAAATGGCTTTCCCCGCAGAAATCTCCATACGGGGTATAGCTTTTCCCATTATCACCCGAAACAGCCACGCCGCATCTATGCTTTGTTCCGAAACAAAAATCGGGATTTTCCATGCTCTTAAAATCCCCGAAGCCCGCATCAAGCTGAGTGTGATATACCGGGAACAAGGCTTCGCCATTACTCATAACAATACCTTTTCTCAACGATAATCCGTTTGCATACGGAGCGATCATCTTTAATTCGCTCCAGGTTTCTCCGCAGTCATAGGTATAAGAAACAAAGGTTTGCAGTTCCTTGTACGGGCACAAGGCATTGTATGTACTCAAAACCATCATAGGATATTCATATCCCATAAAAATCTCTGTTGACCAAACCCCGCGTTTTGAATGCGAAAACAGTTTTTCTCCTTTGCTCCAGGTGACACCGCCGTCATAGCTTTTTGACAGCATAACATAATTATCATTATGCGGCTCGGTAGGTCCGCCGGTAAGCATCGTGCATACCAATGTACCGTTTGGCATTAAGGCAATGACCGGTTCTCTTCCGTACACTTCATTGAAAACCGATTTGTCTTCAAAATCGTGAATTAAATATTTTTTCATAACCTAATCTCCTCTCTTCGTCATCACAAGGCTAATTAAATTCATAAACCTTGACCATTCCCAGCGACACCGACTTGTCGACCGTTTCATCTTCTATACAAAATACCGAGGCGTTCATATATTTTTTCAATATCTCATATATCGCTGTTTTTATCTGTTTTCTTCCGCCGATAAAGACTTTTCGCGGCTGCATATTTATTATTTTTAAGACCTCATCGCACAATACCGCGCCCAGAAAAAAACTGTATGTCTCATCTGCGGAGCGGAAAAACATATTCTTAAGCACACGCACCTTGAACATTGCTTCGTTTATTCCGTTGCCTTTGGCATATTCAAAGCCTTTAAGCAGGTATTCCTTGACCAACAGCGTATTTTTCATATCGACTGCATCACGCAATATTGTGTTTTCGGATAAAGCCTCAAGCATTTCACCTGTAAGCATGGTAAAAAAATCAATTATTCTTCCTTCTTTGTCCGTCTTAATGATTTTTGAATGTGAACCCGGCAAAACAAAAAGCCCCTCCGGATTATAAGTGTCTGTCAATCCGGCAAGCTCTGTTTCCTCTCCCCGCATCATATCGGCATTTTCAAGGCTGCTGCAGTCAGTTTTCACACCGGGTATAAAAACAAACGGAATTGCGGATATATTGCTTAAAATCACTTCTGCCATCGCATTATGGAGTTCTTTTTTCCCTGCCGGTACGCTTATATGGTTTACCTCGTATATTCCAAACTCCGAGGTAAGCATTCCTGACACCAGAATCCTTTCTATATCATTTTCCGTCATATCGTTTCCGGATAAAATCTTTTCAATCCCTTCTTTGACAGTCTCCCGCAATATTTCTTTGTTCTCTATTCCTTTCCTCGCGCCGATATTATAGCTCAAGGTGTCCGTGACCAAATAATCTTTTACTAAATTTATCCGTGTATTTGTGGTTCCTCCGTCAATTGCAATATAATTTGACATCATTTCACCGCCGATACATATTTTTTTGCAAGCTCCTCAAGCCCCTTATAATCATTTTGACCGATAAGCTTCCCGGAAACAATATTTGACCCTATACCGAATCCGCAAACCCCTATATCGAGATAGCCCGGAATATTGCTCAGATCAACTCCGCCCACTGCCAAAAGCCTTATATGCGAAAGCGGAGTCTTGACTGCTCTTACATAATCTATTCCCAAATTTGAAACGGGAAAAAGCTTAACAAAATCAGCACCGCTTATATGCGCAAGCTGAATTTCGCTCGGTGTTAATGCGCCGGGCATTGAAACCATCCCCAATTCCTTTGTCCTTTTTATTACCTTCGGATTGGTGTCGGGCGATATAACGAACTCCCCGCCTGCCTGTTTTGTGAGCTCTGCCTGTTTTTCGGTTAAAACGGTTCCCGCTCCTATATGCATCCTGCCGCCGAAATGATTTGCAAGGAGCCTTATATTTTCTTTTGTTTCCTCATCGGAGACTTCACCGTTCGCGCTGTACGTTATTTCCAGAAATTTAATTCCGCCCCTGTACATCGCCTCCGCAATCGGAATAAGCTTGTTTCTTTCAACACCTCTTACTATAACTATTATTTTTTCGTTTTCTATTTCTTCTATAAGCCGTTTACACATATTTCCTCCGTTTTCATTTCACCGGCGCGGCGTCTGTATCTGTTTCAAGGTCGCCGCAGTTAACAACTTCAATGTCTTTTACTGTACTCGGCGCATCAATATCATTATTCTTAATTACAAGCTTTTTGATATTATCCGCATATATTAAACGATTGGAATTCCTCTTAAAGCTATTATCCGAAATTTCGATATACCTATGATAATACTCCTCATCGTCACATTCCTCACGCGGTTTAAACTCGATCGTGTGGCTTCCCCAGTTTCCTTTTGTATAACAGCAGTTTTCAAACCTGTTCTTACTGATCCTGACATCGGTTGTACCGCCCGATTCAAACCACATTTGACCGTCACTTTCAAAAAGTATTGCAACACCGGGTGTGGAAAAATAATTGTTCTTAATTTCCACTCTTCCCTTTGCCGCAACAAGGATTCCTCTTGCTCTGTTATTTATAACCTTATTGTTTTCAAACAATAAATCACAGCTCCAGCTCAAATCTTCAACCACATCGCCGATGAGAATATTATCTGTTCCGCCCTCAATATAAATCTTTGTATAATTCATATTGATTACCTCCGCGGCCTGAATCCTGTATGTATTTCTTGAAATGAGCGTCTTCGGATTCAGCACGGATATAACCGACCCTTTTTCATATATGTTAATTCCTTTGGCGCTTTTATGCATATACTTGACAAGGATGTATTTTTCTGTTTTATCCGTAATTTTTGTGAAAATGCCGTGAATATTCAAAGCGTCGTCCTGCTGCTCGGAAAACGAGCTGTTTGTAACCTTTACCGTTCCTTTGCAATGAACAAAATGCGTTGCATCGCAATTTAACGAGTATAAACTGTCCTCCCTCGCCTTAACGGTCATATCATCTATCGTGACATTTTCCGTTTTCTGAGCCAGTACTCCCATAGCGTAACTGTGATACATAGTGATGCTCACAAGGCTGACATCTTTGCTTTCCTCACTGATTATATTGCAGGCATATCGATTTTTCCCTCTTGCGATCAGGTGCATGCCCTCTTTTACGGAAAGACCCGTGTTGTATGCCCTGATCTTCTTATTTCCCAGATCCTCAAAGCGTATTTCGGGCTTAAAAATACGAAATATATCTTTTGACTCCGGTATAAAGCTTTTACTTCCCTCCATAGCTCTTATTCCCAAATAGTGAAATATATCTTTATTTCCGGCACTGTCACAGCAGTAAAGCATTGAATCCGATATGCAATACCCGTCATCATTGCAAACCGCCGCATCGAAATACTCCTTGCCGATATTATATACCTTAAGATCCAGCGTCATCGTTTCATCATAATCGATGCTGAAATTCTTTAAGGTGATATTCTCCGAGTTAACTATCGCAAACGGGATCAGCGCATCGTGAAAAACAAATTCACTTCCGCCGCCGTCAACGGTAAAGTTTTTTATACCCTTTATCAAAAAAGCAATCCGTACGATTCCGTATATATCGTGATTTGAAACATGCAGCACATCCTCAGATGCTCTGTCCGCATAAAAATCATATCTTCCCTTATCAAATATTATTCCGTTTTCATTGTTCGTAATGCAATACAAAATTGCATTATATACATTGTAGGAATGGTCATCCGTCGTATTGAACGCACTGTATTTAATCATTAAATTCCCTCCTCGTATTATAATAATTTAAGTTAATTCTCCGCCCTTTGATTCCGAAATTTAATTTGATTCAACTATTCCCAGTCTTCTTGCCGCATACATATATATGAGCATACAGCTTGAATACCACTGTGAACATACCGAGGGCTCGCCCGTTATGGGGTTAAGCTCCTGACCGAAGTTAAGCTTATCGGTAAACGTCCATTGACGCACCCATTTTTCAAGAACCTCATCAAAGTCCCGCGACTTACCGTAATAATCCATCCAGCGTGTGCATCTTAATACAGTCAATGCCTGTGAGTAAAATCCCCAGGAATTTCCGTCTGCATTTTGCTTGAATGTCGGATCTGCCTTTGCCATTGACGGAAAAGGATACGGAGTCCGGAACTCGTCCTCATTTCGCATATGTTTTTCATATATTTCGTCAAACATAGCCTGATCAAGCAAATGTTCGCTGAAAACGTTGGTTATGGAGATGGAAAGATACTTTCTTGCCCTGCCGTTTTTATCAACATCATAAAAGAACTTATCTTCCGCGTCGTAGCATATCTCAAGCATTTTTTCTTTAACTTGTTCCGCCATGGCACGCCACTTATCCGCATCGGCTTTTCTGCCAAGCTCGTCCGCCATTTCTCCGAGCGCTGACAATGTTCCGTAATATACCGCATTAACGTCGGGTGATATCATGGGTAAAACCGGGTCATTTTCCGGATATACGCTTGCATCGTTATCCTTTGCGGCCGCGTAATACACCATACCGTCTTTTTTGCCCGAGCCGTCGTGCCCCGTATCGTGTCCGCAAAAGGTCTCGACCAGGCCTTTTTTGCCCGGCATACGGTAATTCTCGTACCATTTCTGCCATCTTGAACAGCTGTCATATGCTTTTTTTAAAAATTCGCTGTCCTTGCTTATCTGATAATACTCATAGCAAAGTCTTGTAAAGGAAACGCACTCCTGAATTTGAGAATAACCATATTCAGGCATGCTCAGATTTCTGTTTCTGTCAATAAGGTAACAGGGAAGCTGTCCCGTTTCTTTTTGATTGTCAATAAAAAACTCCAATGAATTCTTTGCCACATTCATGTATTCGGGATACATTTTTGCAAAAAACACGGGATCATATGCGTGTTCAAGCCAAATTCCGGGATATGTATCGGAAATCAGGAACACCGGTTTTGAATGCCCCTTAAAGCAGGAAATGTGATGTTCCGTAATTCTTTTTAAAACCTCGCCATAGCGTTCCTTTATTTTATTTTTTTCAACATCTGTAAACATAATTCTGCCTCTCCGAACAGACGAAGCACTCCGCTTCGTTTCAAAATATGAAGTGCTTCCCGTAATATTTTTTCTTCCCGGCCCTTGCTTATATTGCCGCAGCGAAAAATTCTTTATCCGCCTTTAAGACAAGCGCCGAGTTCTTGCCTGCTGATACATTTTCCGCCTTCACTTCGCCTTCGGACCAAGCCCTGACAAGACACTCTCCTGAAATATTATTTACCGTCACATTATTCAGCCCGATTCTTTCAAAGTTGCAGGCATTTATCAGGTCAATATTCTCGCATCCGCTTCTGGCGGTGATATTCACGTTTTCAAGCAGCAGGGAAAGCTTCACCTTCTCGTCGCCATAAGCCGTAAGCGGCATGGCAATGCCGACAGCGTCTATATTCTTAAAGGTAATATCTTTAAGCGGACGGTTTTTCTGCCACGTTTCATTTCCCGAATAGTTATAATGCAAAAATCTGTCCGCATTTTCTATCCTAGAGTCCGTAACAATTATATTTCCGGGCTGATGGCAAACAGGCAGGCTGTAATCCGAATAATATGTAAATGCCGAAAGCATATTGTTTCTGCCCGAATCTGTCGATGACGGAGCCGACGCCGCTTTTTGCGCATCTGTCATCGCACCGCGGAAGCAATACTTGCCCGGCCCGTAAATATAACACCTTGAAACAAGTACATTTGTCCCGCCGAATCGCATGGCACTGCAAGACGAATTTAATGTACAGTTCTCAACCAGCACATTCACGTTTCCAAAGCCGGCTATACAGTCATCGCCCGTATAAAAGGCAGAGTTCCTGATTGTAAGATTATCGCATACCGAAGCGTCAAAGCCGTCGTGTCCCGCCTCAACGGTTATATTATCCGCCGTAATATTGCTGCAAAACAAAAGATTGTGTGCCCAATTTGCACTGTCGGCAACCTTATAGCCCATAAGACTGATATTATCGCAATTAAAAAACGTTATTGCGTGAGGACCCCTGTATCCCTCCTCGCCTTCTGCATCAAAGCAATTGCTTCCGCTTATTAACGAGCCTTCTTCACCTATGATCGCAATGTTTTTTGCATCTATTGCGCGAATAAGCGCATTGTTCCATCTGCTTGCGGGAATACGCTTAAACCTGTACTCCTTTTTATTGTCCTCGTATTTTGTTTCCCCGTGTATCGTTGATAAGTGTACATACGGCGCATTTGTTATCCGGTCCGATGAAAGAGGCTCACAGGTATCTTTCAAATGATTAAAATAGTCCATCGGATCCCTGCTGCCTATAAGCTGTGCATTTCTCTGCAGGTGCAGCGTTATGTTGCTTCTCAATCTGATGTCGCCTGTAAGATACTGTCCTTCGGGCACAATAACCTCTCCGCCGCCGTCCTTCCAGCAGGCATCTATCGCTGCCTGAATTGCTTTTGACTGATTTATCTCAACACTGCTGACCGCACCGTAATCAATTATGTTTTTTGTGTTATTCACACCATCACCTTGACTTTCAAGTTTTATTTAAGTATAATAGCATTATATAACACATGTAACTTACTTTCTTGCATTATATTCCACATAAATTAAACAAAATTGCACAAAAGGAATGATGGGCTTGAGCGAAAACGCCATAAAGGAAACCTCTGTCAGACATAGGATCGGCAATCTGCAAATGTACATATATACATACGGCGGACACGTGCCGTATCATTGGCACGATGAATATGAAATAATCCGCATTACTTCAGGCGAATGCGAATGTATAATTGACGGAAAACATATTTTTCTTGAGAAAGATTCCGCAATCGTGATAAACGGCCACGAAAGGCACACCGTTTCACCTGTCGGCAACAGGCACAATTTAAGCTTTTACGCCGTCGTTGTTCATCCCTATGTCATTTTCGGCACAGACTGCAACCAATTTTATAATCCGAAAATGAATTTCAGGCGTCTGCTTAAAGATAAAAATACTCTTGCAATACTCGATAAAATCGCAGATACGTACAAAGAAAAGCGTTACGGCTACGAAATGATAATGAAAGCCTGCATAATTGATATTTTCAGCAAGCTTTATTTTAACAAGGAATTTTCAATATGTGAGCGGACGTATTCCGAAGAAACAAATACATTCTCTGACATAATTACATATATTCATACAAATTACTGCGAAAAAATCCGGCTTGAAGACCTGCAAAGCCTGGCTTACTGCAGCAAATCGTACATAATTCAAATGTTCAGACGAAATACGGGAAAAACTCCGATCGAATACATAAACAGCTACCGGCTTTATATGTCGACCGAGCTTTTGAGAAATAATAATTACACCATCCTTGACATATCCATGAAATGCGGTTTTGAAAACGTCGGTTATTTTATAAAGCTTTTCAAAAAAGAATTCGGAATCACTCCGCTGAAATACAGAAAACAAAGCGAATCTTCCGACACCGGCAATATTTCCGAAGCATTTTAGCGGTTACAATTTCGCCGGCAATACCGGAACAATAAAAAATATAAACTGCATATAACTCCTCCGCGAAAATCCCGCACGCCGTTATTGCGGCCAAAAAAAAGACCCGGCAGAGCTCATGGCTCTGCCGGGATTTATTTTACTTGTTGTAATAATTATAGATCATCATTGCCGCGGCGGCACGTGTTAAGTGCGCGTTCGGGCTGAAGGTGTTATCGCCGGTTCCGTTAAGAACGCCGAGACCCGACAAGATCGCGACCGCGCCGATGTTTTCCTTTACGTCTGAAAACGGCGTTATGAATATCCGGTAAAGCTCCGCAATGTCGCCGTAGCCCATTGCGCGTGCGAACCAGAGAGCCGCTTTGGAACGTGTTACGGCGTTATCGGTCGCCTCCTCGCCGTTTTTTAATATTCCGCGCGAGACGGGCGCATAGGTGCCGAAATTATCTATCACGGACTTTGTGATGCAGATGGGCGAATTGTCCGATACCGCACTCGTTATGAGAGCGACAAATTCCTTTTCGGTAATCTCGGAATCCGGCTTAAACTTGCTTTCCGAAAAGCCGATGCCGAAGCGCGCAAGAGTCTTTATCGCGTTTTCCGCCCAGTGGCCCGAGATGTCGGTATATTCGCCGACCGTTTCGCGCTCGTAGGCGTAAACGGGCTCGCCGGTCATCGCGTCAATCTCCGTCTTGCTTCCTTTTATCGTATAGACCAGAACCGACGTGTCGGGGCTCTTTAAGCCTTCCTTGGAAATAACCGGAATGTACAAAAGCTCATAAGAATTGTTTGCGAAAACCTTCTCTGTCGCAGCAGATGCGCCTATCACGCCGTCCGCCGTCGGGAACGCGATGTCGTCCTCCGAGATGTGATAATAGTTAAGCTCGCCCGTTACCTCGTCCAAGCTTATGGTAACGGAGTTAAAGTTGACCGGGATGTCGTTTACGTATCTTACATAGTTAAAGTCGGACGCGCTCTCGTTTTCCTCGGGACGGAAGGCCTTGCCCTCGCCCGTCTTTCCGGGGCAGAGAGTTTCAAGCATCGCGTCCGCCGCTTTTTTAAGCTCGTCTTTTGAAAGCTTCTTTTCGTCCTTCGAGTGCGCCTCTGAGTTTGCGTTTAACGAGATTATCGTGCCGTCCTTCGCGTCCACCGTCGCGGAAGCCCAGAAGTCCTTGCTGCTGAAATACATTCTGTAGTAATATTTATCTGTATAGTAATAGTCCTTTTCCAGTATGATATTCGTCACCGCGTCGCCGGGAACAGCCAGCAGCTTTGTCTTGTCGACAGCGGCGCGCGCCTCCTCTTTCGTGATGAGGTTTGAAAGGTTGCCAAGCTCCGCCTTTTCAGCCTCGGAAAAACTTTTCTGTGCTCCGCTTTCCGCTTCATCCGCGGCCGCATTTTCGGTCGCACCTCCCATACCTCTGAACAGGTCGGAGTAGATGTTTGGCTTTATTGCCTCGCCGGTTACCGCGTCGATATAATAGTCCGACTTATCGGGCTCGTACGAAAGGTACGCGGTCTTTTTTCTATCTTCATACTTTACTTTATAGGAAAGCTTCATCCCGATTTTTTCCATAAAAGCCTTTTTTGCGTCCTCAAGAGAAATCGCGCTGCCCGATTCGGGATAGGTCACGCCCTCTGTATAGCTTATGTTATAGCTTAATATCTTTGTTCCGTCGGCATTCAATCTCACGTACCCCGTGTCTCCCGACACGTTTATGCCGTTTTCCTTATGGTACAGCCTGAATGAATAGCCCGAATTATAGAGGCTGTCATAGCCCTCTCTCTTCTCGGCAACGATAGTGCCGAGCGAAGGGTTGAGCGCGTCCACCAGTGCCTGCGCCTTTGGGAGCACCTCATCGGACGAGGGGCGGTTCAGCGTGGGCTTTCTTTCCGTGTTGTCGTTTTCCGGGTCATACTCACTGTAAGATGTGATGACTCCGTCACCCGTCACGGCGACCTCGATGCTTCTGCCGCCGGCCTTGTTATACCATGAGAACTGATAGAGCGTTCTTCCGTCATATTCTCTCTCGGAGTTGTTCTCAAAAGTGTCAAATCTGTCCGTCCCCGGGATCCTTTCCTTGACCGACGCCAGGACTTCTTCGGTCTTATCCGTTTCCATCGCGAAGGACGCAAAAGAGAATAAAACAGTGATTGCCAGTGCCAGTGCAAAAATCCTTTTCATATTTACTCCTCCTTCATAATTTTATCCATATAGCCCGAAACCGTTGTCTCATCCGTTCCGAGCGCCGAGATATAGGCGCTCACGCGCCCGTTATCGGCATATGCGCTGACGCCTCCGTCAAACACCGTGACCGTCTTTTCGGTGACGGTGCCGCCCTTTGAAAGGGTGACGGAAATGTGGGAGGCGTCGCTCTCTAAGTAAAACTCTGCGGAAAGCGACAAAATGTTGCCCTCGTTATCGGCGGTCATATCCGCCGTTTCGGGCATTTTGAGCCTGAAGCCCGGAAGTGAAAGCTTTTCTTCGTCAAAGCCTATAACGGTGAAAAATTCATCGACCGGAATCTCGGAAGGCACAGAAACGCTGTTTGCCGCTCCGCCTCCGCCGCTTGTGACTGCCGCTCCGCCCGAGACCGACCTTGTCACCATGTCCCCGACTTCTTTGCCGTTTTCTTTGTTCTCATCCGTCAAACCGGCCTCCGCGAAGTAGGTAATCCCGCTATCCTTTTCTTTCACATTTGAAATATCCCCGGACACGGGCTCGGATTCTGCCATATTATAGGTCACGCCCGGTGCGGCCGCATTTTCGGCCTCTTCGGGTGCGGGCGCGGCCGCCTTTTCGGTCTCTTCGGGTACAGGCGCGGCCTTTGCCTCCGCCTTGACTTCTTGTCCGGTCTCTTTTTTCTCGTATGAGCGGACATTCTCTTTCACCGGCGCTGTCTTTTCCTTTTCCGTCTCCGATTTTTTATCAGCCACGGAATCGGCTTCTTTAATTTTCTTTTCGCCTTCGTTTGTCCGAATGCTGACCGTGAGAGGCGGTGCTTTCTCGTCCGGCGTCTTATTAAAGTCCGGCATATAGGTAACGGCAAAGAGTATCGCCGCCGCCGCGGCAAGAGAGCCGAACGCATAGACAATTTTTACCGGGCTCTTTTTCTTTTTCGGGGTAAAAGACCCGTCAAGAACGCTCTTTAATATTTCCCTGTCGCCCTTTATCTCGTCGTTTGCTTCTTTATATATGTCTTTAAAATTCATAGCCGTTTCCTCCTTTCAGCGCTTTTTTAAGCATATCCCTGCCCCGCTTCAACTGACTTTTTACAGTTGTTTCCTTTTGATTTGTCGCCTTTGCGATGTCCGAAATGCTCATATCCTCATAGTAGAACAAATGGATCGCCGTGCGGTATTTTAAAGGCAGTGCGGCAACGGCATAATATACCTCGCTCTTTTCCTCGGTCTCAAACTTGATGTCCTCGGTCAAAGGCGCGGTATTTTTATACCATGACGATGTGAAGAGGCTGTTTGAGCAGTTTATCGTGACCCTGATGAGCCACGCCTTCACGTGCTCCTCCGATGTAAAAACCTTATCGGTCTTTATGTACCTTAAAAAAACCTCCTGCGTAACATCGGCCGCATGCTCTGTATCCTTGGTTCTTGACAGTGCGAGCCTGTATACCGTGTCAAAATATTTCTCCGTCATTTCATGCTTAAAAACGTCGGCGCCGACGGTTTTCTGCATAGGAATTTCCTCCCTTCACTTATAATACTTAAAAAGCTGCCGAAAGGTTGCAAATTTTTTTATAAAACGTATTTTTTCTTATACATATCGTACTGCTCGTAAAATTCGTTTTCGCCCTCTGCCTTCACGTGGTTTAAATATTCGTGAGTTTCAAAGCTTCCGTTGGCCGTCTCAAGAAGGCAAACGGCGATATTTGAGCAATGGTCGGCGATTCGCTCGTAATTTGTCAAAAGGTCGGACAATATAAACCCGAGCTCGACCGTGCAGCCGCCGTCCTGAAGGCGCTTGATGTGGTTGTTCTTGATCTTTCTTTTAAGACGGTCGATGACCTGCTCCAGCGGCTCGACCTCCTTCGCGACGGCAAGGTCCTCGTTGCAAAGAGCCGTAACGGCAAGGGTGAGCACCTCACGCGTAGCGTCCGATATGACAGAGATGTCGTGGAGCGCGTCGTGCGAAAATTCGATCTTCTTGTCGTGGATCTCGGTTATCGCTTCGCAGATGTTGACCGCGTGGTCCGAAATTCTCTCGATGTCTCCGATGCAGTGGAGTAGCTCCGATACCTCGCGCGAGTCCTTGCCCGAAAGGTTCTTTCCCGACAGCTTGACAAGATATGTGCTTATCTTGTCCTCGTAACGGTCGACCTCTTTTTCCGAGTCGGAGACCTTCAAAATAGTGTCCTCGTTATAGTCATTTAAAAGCCCGGTCGCCTTCTCGTATGAGTCGCGCGCGATGTTTGCCATATCGTCCACAAGCTCGCGGCACTTTTCGACAGCGAAGCCCGGAACGTCGATAAAGCGCTCGTCAAGCGTATCCAAAACGTCGATCTTGGCTTTTTTGCCGCGAATGATCTTTTTGGCCGCCTTCTCTATCACTCCGGTGAACGGAATTAAGATAACGGTGGTTATGATGTTAAAGAGCGTGTGCACGCCCGCGATGTTCAACGCGCTGACGTTTTCGCTCATAAACGCAAACCCTATAAAGCTGTTTAAGATGTAGAATATCGGCGTGACAATTATAACGCCGAGCATTTTAATAAATAAGCACGCGAAGGCAACGCGTTTTGCCTCCCTGTTTCCCGTGATGGCCGACAAAATGGGCGTTATCGTCGTTCCGATGTTCTGGCCTAAAATTATCGGTATCGCGGTCGCGTACGGTATCGGCGCGGAAAGCGCGAGCGCCTGCAAAATACCGACCGACGCGGAGGACGACTGAAGAATCGCGGTTAAAACGGTTCCGATCAAAATGCCCATAAAGGGGTTCTGGAACATTATAAGAAGGCGGGTGAAGGACGGGTCGTCCTTTAATCCCGCAACGGCGGAGCTCATTGTCTCCATTCCGAACATTAAAATGGCAAAGCCGACCATTATCATGCCCATATCCCTTTTTCTGTCCTTCTTGGAAAACATCATGACGGCAACGCCGATAACGGCAAGCACGGGTGTGAAGCTCGACGGCTTTAAGAGCTTTAACAAAAACACCTCGCCTCCGTCGATTCCCGACAGGCTCAATATCCACGCCGTCACGGTCGTGCCGACGTTCGCGCCCATTATGATGGAAATCGTCTGCGAAAGCTTCATGATGCCCGAGTTGACGAAGCCGACAAGCATGACCGTCGTCGCGGAGGACGACTGAATGATCGCCGTGACGCAAAGACCCAGCAAAAATCCTGTAATCCTGTTTTTTGTCAGGCTTGCAAGAATCGACTCAAGTTTTCCTCCGGCGAGCTTCTTAAGCCCGTCGCCCATCATATCCATTCCGTAAAGAAACAGCGCCAATCCTCCGAGCAGAGTCAAAAAACCAAAAAAGTCCACTTAATATTTCTCCTCTCAAAATGCCTTTATCTTATTATTCTCATAATCCAACATTTTATATTATACACTAAGCGGCCCGTTCGGTCAATACAAAAAAACACACCTTAGCCGGTACGTGATAAGAAAGTATCGGTTTTACGGAAAAAGGCACTGTAACTTTAAGGTTACAGCGCCTTTTTTATTCCACAGATGCAAAGTAATGTGTAAAACTGCCATTGGCATCATAAAAGCAAGATTTTTTGATGAAGTGCAAGGCAAAAAAGCGAAGAATCCTGGCGGATTGTGAGCTTTTTTAACACAGCAATTCGCAAAAAAGATGTTTTTATGGCGTTACTGTTTTATCGCGGGCCGGCATTTGACCGTTTCTTTTTTAATTATTTAAGGTTGTTCTTTAATGTCTCGAGCTCTTCCTTGATTTCCTTGGGAAGTCTGTCACCGAACTGAGCAAAATACTGCTCCTGATTCTCAACGTCTTCCATCCAAACCTTCTTATCAACGCTTAAGAGGTCAGCAAGCTGTTCCTTGGAGATCGAAAGGCCTGTTGTATCGATGTCGTCAGTTGTGGGAAGAAGTCCGATCGGGCTCTCTACAGCGTCAGCCTTGCCTTCGCAACGGTCGAGTATCCAGAGAAGGACTCTCATATTGTCGCCGAAGCCGGGCCATAAGAAATTACCCTCATCATCTTTTCTGAACCAGTTAACGTGGAAGATCTTCGGAGCCTTGTTAGCATCCATCTTCTCGCCCATTTCGATCCAGTGTCCGAAATAGTCAGCCATATTGTAACCAACGAAGGGCTTCATAGCCATCGGATCACGTCTTACGACGCCGACAGCACCTGCAGCTGCCGCTGTTGTCTCAGATGCCATTGTAGCGCCGACAAATACGCCGTGATTCCAGTCTCTTGCCTGATATACGAGCGGAGCTGTCTTCGCACGTCTTCCGCCGAATACGATTGCGGAGATCGGCACGCCCTGAGGATTCTCAAACTCGGGAGAGATGCAGGGGCAGTTGATTGCCGGAGCTGTGAATCTCGAGTTCGGATGAGCCAGGTTACCCTCATAGGTCTTACCGTTAACCTTCTTGCCGGTCCACTCTGTGCAGTTTTCCGGAGGATTCTTGTCAAGACCTTCCCACCAAACAGTCATATCGTCGTTATTTATTGCAACGTTTGTAAAGATAGTGTTTTTCTTTGTGGACTGAAGAGCGTTGTAGTTTGTCTTCTCGCTTGTTCCGGGAGCAACTCCGAAGAAACCTGCCTCGGGGTTGATTGCGTAAAGTCTTCCGTCCGGTCCGATTCTGAGCCAAGCAATATCGTCGCCGACCGTCCAAACCTTATAGCCCTTTTCTCTTAAATACTCCGGAGGAATGAGCATTGCCAGGTTCGTCTTACCGCAGGCGCTGGGGAATGCGGCAGCGATATATTTAATCTCGCCCTTCGGATTTTCGATACCGAGGATGAGCATGTGCTCTGCCATCCAGCCCTCTTTCTTACCGAGGTAAGAAGCGATACGAAGCGCGAAGCACTTTTTGCCGAGCAAAACGTTTCCGCCGTATGCCGAGTTAACCGACATAATGGTATTGTCCTGCGGGAAGTGAACGATATATCTCTCATCGGGGTTAACGTCCTTCTTTGCGTGCAGGCACTTAACGAATTCGTCGCCCTTGATCTGATCTAATACTTTCTGGCCGATTCTTGTCATAATCGCCATGTTAAGTACAACATATATGCTGTCCGTAAGCTCGATACCGATCTTCGAGAACGGAGATCCGATAGGACCCATTGAATAGGGAATTACATACATTGTTCTTCCCTTCATCGATCCGTCATAAAGCGCATAAAGCTTTTTATACATTTCATCGGGTGCCATCCAGTTGTTGATGGGGCCTGCTTCTTCTTCGGTGGGCGTGCAGATGAATGTTCTGTCCTCAACTCTTGCTACGTCGTTTTCCGCAGTTCTGTGGTAGTAACATCCGGGGAGCTTCTCCTGATTGAGTTTAATCATTTCGCCGGTAGATACCGCCTCTGCACGAAGTGCTTCAAGCTGCTCTTCGCTTCCGTCGATCCATACAACGCTGTCGGGCTTGCAGAGCTCTTTCATGTCTTCAAGCCATTTTAACACGAACTTATTATCTGTCATTTTTTTGTCCTCCTGTTATTATTCTTGTATGACACTTTTCATACCTATAATACTATACAACAAATATGAAAATAATGCAATACAAAAATTAGATAATTTTTTAACAATTTCACCGTTGCCTTTGTAAAATATTAACTGCAAGGCGAACAGATTGTTCTTTTTTGTTCATTATTACCATTGAAAAGCCGTTTATTCATATTTTATAATAGATGACGATGTGAACTTTATGCAGAAAAATGCCAAGCTCAAAGCCTTTTCCGCGGCCTTTCCCCATACTGTGCCGATTTTTGCAGGGTTCTGGTTTCTGTCCCTCGCCTACGGAATCATGATGAACTCCATGGGCTTTTCGTTTGTCTATCCGATGCTGATGAGCATGACGATCTACGGAGGCTCTCTTGAATTTGTCGCCGCCTCGATGCTTCTTTCAAGCTTTTCGCCTCTCACGGCGTTTGTGACAAGTCTTTTAATTCAGGCCCGCCATATTTTTTACGGGCTTTCGATGCTCGAAAATCTTAAAGGCGTTTCGCTTTTCTCGGGCAATCACGCAGTTCCGGAGCTTATCGGGATCGCGGTCACCGCAATCCTTCACTTCTGGAAAAAGCAGATGCTTTTATCCATCGCCGGCGGAACGGTGGTTTAGATGTTCCTGATCCATTTTGTCTTTTTGGCTTGACTAATGCTGAAAAAAATTATAAAATAAAGATATAATTGATCGATCGGAGAATGATTATGTACAGCAAAATGAGAGAAAAAGCGAAAAACATCAAAAACAAGGCGGACGCATATTTTCTTCTTAACACTGCCGATATTTTAGAGTTCGGATATGTTGACGAAAATCCCCGCCCGAAATATTCCGACGGCGTTCCCGCCCACACATTAAGCGTTAACCAGGTTATGAGGCGCTATAACCTTTCAAAGGGCGAATACCCGATTATGACGCTTCGCCCCCAGGCGTGGAAATCCGCCGTTAAAGAGATATTCTGGATATTTTCCGACCAGTCGAACGACCTATCGCTCCTCCGTGATAAATACGGCGTTAAATACTGGGACGAGTGGGACATCGGCGACGGAACGATCGGCAAGCGCTACGGCGCGACGGTCAAAAGCCACATTGACATTGACAGGTTCATTGAATCGCTAAAAAGCGACCCGTTCGGAAGGCGCCACATAATTGACCTCTGGCAGGAGTCTGACTTTGCCGAAACAACGGGGCTTAACCCTTGCGCATTTTTAACAATGTGGAACGTGAGAAAGACGGACGGAAAATATTATATCGATATGACGCTCATTCAGCGCTCCGGCGATATGTGTGCGGCCTCCGGTGCCGGAGGAATCAATGAGATACAGTACACCGCATTTATGCTTATGATGTGCAAGGCAACGGGCTATCTTCCCGGCGTTTTCTGCCACTTCGTCCAGAACGAGCAGATCTATGACCGTCACACGGAAAACGCTATTTTAATGACAGAGCGCGAGAGCTTATCGGACTCGCCGAGACTTATATTAAACACCGACAAGACCGATTTTCATTCGTTTACCATCGACGATTTTTCGATGGAAAGCTATCCGCAAAACGAGATAAAAGAAAAAAATCCTCAGCTTAAATTTGACTTGGGGATATAAAAACAGCCGAAGGCAAAAAGCCTTCGGCTGTTTTTTACTGTGCGTTTTTGTATCTGTACGGCGTCACTCCGATGCGGCGCTTGAACACCTTTATGAAATATGAGCAGTCGTTAAATCCGCATTCATAGCACGCGTCCGTCACGGAATAGTCATTATCCAAAAGTTCTTTTGCGTAGGCGATCTTTTTTGCCTGGATGTATGACTTAATGGGCGTTCCTATCTTCGATTTAAATGTCGACGAAAGATACGGCATCGAAAGTCCGAACCGGCGTGCCAGCTCCTCGACTGACTCAATCTTTGCGGCGTTCTGGTCGATATATTTCAATATCTCCGAGATGTACTTGGGAAGTCTGCTCGGCCGTTCCTGTTTCTTTGCCGTTTTATCTCCTTTTGAAAATGCCGAGCTTACGAGCGACAAAAACTCCAAAAAGAGGCCGTATGCCTTAAAGCACCCTTCTTCATTTTCGTCCTCTTTAAGCGTGACCGCTATTTCATAGAGGATTGAAAGTGCGTGCTCGCGCTCATCTTTTTCAAGCGAGACGAGTTTTTTGTTGATTTTATCAAGCGGATTGAAATAAAAGTCATCAAAACTGTCAATCGGAACGAGAATATAGAATCTCTCATAAAAACAGCGCTTTTTTAAAACCGCCTTATGCGTTTCATACTGGTTGATCAAAACGATGTCGCCGCGCTTTAAGGTGAAATACGAATCTCCGACAATGTAATCGGCGTCGCCCTTCACATAAATGTATATCTCAAGAAACTTATTTATGTGAAGCTTGTGGTTTTCGGGCGACTCGATGTTCTTTGTATACGCAAATCTCACCGGGAAGCTCTTTTTTGAAAACCTTATATTCTTTATTATGGCTTCGTACTCCATCCGATTTCTCTCCTAAAGCGGCTAAATCATGGGGCCTGAAAATTTTGCCGCCTTTATTTTTTCTGTTGCCGTAATTTTTGCCGCTGTTCCGGCCGAAACGAAAAGCTGATCGCCGACCTTTATCTCGGTTACACTGCCGGCATCTTCTATTTTGCCCGAACCTTTTAATATATATAACCCGAAAAACACATCTTCAGTCGAAAGTGTTTCCTCGTTTTCGATATTAAACTCGGAAAGCTTAAAGCAATTCGTATCCGAATAGTCGATAAGCATCGTTTCGCTGCCGTTTTCCCGCGGTGTGAGCCTGTATGCGCCGACGGTGTCCGAAAGGCTCATTCCGTTATAGTCAAAGCAGTCCATCATATTGTCAAATCCGATGCCCTGATGGCACATAACGTCGGCGATCCTAAAGCCGGACTCGGTGACGCGCTCCGTCCTTAATGTGTAGTCTGTCGGCTCCTGAACCTCAATAAGGAGGCAGCCCTCACCGATAGCGTGCGGAACTCCGCCCTTTATAAGATAGGTGTCGCCCTCTTTTACCTCAATTCTGTTAAGGCATGAAAGCATTTTTTCAATGTCCTGTGAATCAAATATCTCTCTCCACAGCTTTTTATCCACGCCTTCTTTGAATCCCAAGTAAATACACGGTTTTTCCTTTGTGCCCTCTCTCCTGCCAAGGATGTGCCAGCTTTCGGTCTTTCCGTATGCCGAGCCGAAATATTTTTTCGCCTTCTCCTTATCGGGGTGCACCTGGATAGAGAGCCTTTCCGCCGAATCGATGAGCTTTATCAAAACGCCGGTCGACGCGCCGAACTTTTCATAATGCCGCGTCCCCAAAAGCTTTTCGGCATCTTCGCCGATGATGTCCGATAGCAGTCTGCCGGTCAAAACATCGCGGCTCATACCCTCGTTTTTAACATCCTCTCTTCCCGCGTTCCGGCACTCGGTGAGAGACATTATCCACTCCTCGGGAAAATGCGAGTCATTCCCCGGAATTTTCCCGTGAAATTCGTCGATAAGTTTTCCGCCGATATATGTGCGCCACGCTCTTTCGTTCGTCAGCTTTATTATACACATATTATTTCTCCGTGTCAAATGATCTCATCGTACCGGTGACCTTATGGCGCTCGTCAAGGCGCTTTAAGCCAAGCTCGTTATCGGGCAGAAAGTCGATCCACATATAGTGCATATGCTTGCCCTCGGTAACCTCAACGCCGTGATCTGCTCCGAGCGGAATGTGAAGAATGATGTCGCCCGTCATACGGATGGGCTCACCGTTGATCAAAACGTCCATATCGTTTTCCGCGAAGCTGTAGAAGAACTGATCGAGCATCGGGTGCGAATGGGGCTTAACAAGGTCATATCCGTATGACTCAACAGAGCCCATCGAAAAACGCGGAATAATTCTCTGCGGCACCATCATTCTGCTGATGGTCTTCTCACTCTTGTTCGGATCAACGTACTGAATCGAATCTAAGTACTTCTGAACGACGGGAAATTCAGTCTTATATTCTTTAATAAGCTCGTCGTCGCCCTTTGCGATGTCCCACTGGATCTCAAGGATCTCCGCGTCGCTCTTTGCCACTGCCGTCACATCCTTATCGGGTGCCGGAATGAAAACGGTTCTTTCGTCAAAAGCGTATTTATCCGAGCCGTATATAAATTCGGCCGAGCCTTTTATTAATATCAGAATGTGGTAATAGCCTGCATCTTTAGCGAAAGTGATGCTTTTTCCCTTTTCGATTATGTGGTGGACCGGTCTTGCTCCGGCGATCTCGCCCTTGCAAAGCTCCTCCGAGCCGCCGGTTCTTTTTTCCATATCCACTTTTTCCATTATAACTTTGGTTTTCATTATTAACTCCTCCTCTTTTTCAATCAACATTGACGGACATAACACGGTCGACCACAAGCTGCCTGAACTCCTCAGACAGCATCGCAAAATATGCTGTGAAGCCCGTCACCCTGACAACAAGGTCTGGATACTTCATCGGGTCGCGGTTTGCCTCCAATATCTTCTGTTTATCTATTATGTTGATATTCAAAAGCGTGTTTCCGGTCGAAAGGATCGTTTTTATCGTGTCGCACATCTTCAAAACGCCTTCCTTATCGTTCGCAATTCCTGGGTCAAGCTCAAGCTGAACCGGAGCTGTGTTTCCGTAGCCCGGCTGAATGAGCCCGATGCTGTTGCACATCGCGGAGACCGCACCGTCTCCCCTGAATCCTCCGTTCGGGTTCGCGCCGTGGTTGATGGGCTCTTTCGCCTTTCTTCCGTTTGGCGTTGCACCGACGGCTTTTCCCAGTAAAATGGTGTTCGACCACGAGAAAAATCCCGGTATGAAGTTGATTCCGACATGCTGGCGCACAAGGTCTCTCACAAGCTCTGTATAAAGCTGGCTGATCTTTAAGGCCCACTTATCGCCGAGGCTTTTTCCGCCGCAATACCTCTCGCTGTGATACATGAGCTGTCTAATGTATTCGCCGTCGGCATCCTCATAATTGTTCTTTAAATGGCGCGTCAGCTCGTCATACGTGAGCTTTTTCTCCATTTCAATTCTCTGCTCGCATGCGGCAAAGCTGTCCGCCGCGACGGCAAGGCCGCTCCCGTCGACGCACATATTGTAAAAGCACGCTCCGCCGTCGGTTATATTCACGCCTTTTTCGATAAGTCCGTGCTGAAAAAGGTTTAATATAAGCTCAGGCTGTGACTTGGTCTGGTATTTAAGGTGATGCATGATGCCGTTTCCCGTCGCGTCGACCGCGATTTTTAAGTGCTTTTTAAATATCTTGAAAAGCTCGTCTGTTGACTTCTCTTCTCCTGACTCCATCATTTCGTCATATGCGACCTCAAAGACCTTGGCAATGTTAATCTTGACCGTGTCATTCATCGTGTATTCCATTCCGGGAATGCACATCCAGTGACAGCCAGCGGCAACACGCCTTCTGGCAAGCTTTTTCGTATATCCGCACCGCATAAACCCTTCGACGAGCGCGTTGTCGGACGAATACCTCGGCCAGCCCTGTTTGTTCTTGAAAAGATATTCGACGGATTTTTTGAAAAACGCCTCGTCCATCTTATCGTGAACGCGCACTGTCAAATTGCACGCAATGTTGATCTTGTCCGCCGCCTCCAGTGCAAGATAGGAAAGCTTATTTGTGATGTCCTCTCCGTTCTCGTCAGGCCCGCCGAGCTGAAAATATCTGCTGTCCTGCAAGAACATACACGCAAGATAGAACACCGCCTCATCGTCCGGCAGAATGCCTTTTTCGGAATCGTTGTCATAAAAGGATTTGAGCATTGTATCGAGCTGTCCGCCCGCGCTTCCGCGGTTATAGGTTCTCGACAGCATGCTGAACCAGCACATCCACTGCACCGCCTCACGGAATGAGCCCGGCACGCCCGAGGCAACGGCATAGTTGACCTCTGCCATTTTTTTGAGATTTTCTTTAAGATACGGATTTTTCTCTTCCTCCGAAAGCCTTGTTATCTCGTCTCCCGCGCGGTTAATAAAGGCGATTATTGCCGTCACGACTGCGATCTCGCTGTCGTAAAACTCCTGGTGCTCCTCTAAATGGAGCTCTTTCTGCTCCTTTAATTTTTCAAGTATTCCGCCCCATCCGAGCTTTAAGCCGATCTCAAGATCCGGCGTGAAATGGTGGCAGTTGTCAATACCCGAGATTATCGAATATTTTTCGAAGATGACCTTAAGGTCATCATACGGGTAGTCCGGATTCCACTTGCACTTGGGCGGCCTCTGCCTCTCCAAAAAGAGGAAGCCCTTGCCGACGAACGCGTCAAGCGGGTCGACATATATCGGGTGTTCAGACAAAAGGCGGCAGTAGTTTTTTGTCCACGCCTCATAGCCGTATATCGAGCCGTTTTCGTGATTAGGTTCAAGATGAAACTTATATTCGTCCTGTTCGATGAGCCCGTAGTCGTCCTCATCCGCTCCGCCGTTTTTCGCTTTTTCGACTGTCTGCGCTATTTTTCTTTCGCGCAGAAGCGCAATTCTCTTATCATAGTCAAACTTTTCATCAACCGGAAACTGATTAATAAACTGAATCATTTTTATACCTCTAACTTATTTTAACATTGCAAAAGTCAAGCTTTTCTTTGATCTCGTCAAGCCGCGCTTTCTTGAGCGGACGCACCCCTTCAAAGCAGTTTTCTTCAAAGAGCGCCTTATATTTTGAAGCGCCGAGCGGGTTAAAATTCAATAGTTCATAGTAAACGGCGTTCTTAAGGCCGGAAACAAATTCCGCGGTTTCAATGAGATTTTCGTCAGAATCCGTCACGCCGGGGATGAGCGGCGTTCTCACGATCATGGGAACGCCGAGCTCATCGGCCTTTTTTGCGTTTTCCAAGATAAGCTCATTGCCGACTTTTGTGTATTTTCTGTGCTGATCGGAATCCATCATCTTTATGTCGAACATAATGAGGTCGACCTTCTTTAATATGCCCTTGATCTTATCAAAGTCATGACAAAGGTTGGTCTCCACCGCGGTACTTATTTTTCTCTTCCTGCACGCGTCGACTATCGACTCGGCAAATTCCGCCTGACAAAGCGCCTCGCCGCCCGAAAGCGTCACTCCTCCTCCGGAGTTCTCATAATAAGGTATATCCTGTACGATCTCGGCAACAACTTCCTCCGTGCTCATTTTCCTTGCGGAAAACCTGATCGCCTCGGCATAGCACACATCGACGCATTTTCCGCACCTTTTGCACTTTTCTTTGTCGATAACGTGTTTTCCGTCTTTTACCCCATGCGCACCATTCGGGCAGACGGAAAAGCATTTGCCGCATCCGATGCAGCTATTTTCATAAAGCAAAATATTGTTTTCAAAATCGATCGTCTCCGGATTGTGGCACCATTTACAGCGCATATTACAGCCCTTTAAGAACACTGTGGTTCTGATTCCGTCGCCGTCGTTTAACGAAAAGCGCTGTATATCAGTTACATATCCCTGCATTATTTTCACCCTTATTTTTCAATATCGACCCAGACTTCGCCGTTCTTTGCCGATTCATACATCTTATCAAGCACATATCTTGCCGTTCTTCCGTCCTCGGCGGATACAACGGGCTTTGTGTCCATTCTTAAGGAGTATGCGAAGTTATCGCTTCCCTGGCGCCACTCGCGCTCATAGGGGAACGGGGCGTTTTCCGTCCACTTTCCGTCGACCCACCAATAGGTATGTCCGCCCTCGGGGCCGCCCATGCACTGAACATATGCGCCCTTTCTGCCGGAAATTTCAAACTTTGTGTACCATGTGGGAACGATGTATGACGTCGTCGCCGAGATTCTTGCAATGCAGCCCGAATTATATACCCATTCGGAAATACCAAGATCCTCTGCCTCAATGTCAAATGTCTGCTTCCTTGTAAGTGTGCGAACCTTGTCCGGCACGCCAAGAACAGTTATGAGACGGTTTATCTCGTGAATGCCCTGATTGCTGAGTGCTCCGCCGCCGTCGAGTGCCCATGTTCCTCTCCAGCCGCCGTTCTCATCGTAATAACCTTGGGTCCTGTGAACATTCAAAACCATATTGGCCGTTAATATCTCACCGAAATAATCGTTATCGACTGCCTTTTTAAGCTCCGAGAGAGGCCCTCTGAAATGAAGGTCAAAGTCCACGCCGAGCATCAGGCCTTTTTCCTTTGCAAGCGCGATCGTCTTGTCGCACGCCTGATAGTTTGCGTCCATCGGCTTGGTCAAAAGAACGTGTTTGCCAGCATTTAAGCACTGATCCGCAATAGCGCAGTGTGTGCCAGTGGGTGTAACGATATACATGACCTCAACCTCAGGATCGTTTAAGAACACATTTATGTCAGCACTGTATTTAACGCCGTACTGCTCGCCGACCTCCTTTGCCTTCGCCTCGTTAATATCGCAAACGCCGACAAGCTTAACGCCGTTTGTCTCGGATATCTGCTTGCAGCGTTCCTTACCCATGCCGAGCCCGACAACGACGAACTTGACCGGGTTATCCTCATACGGGCGGTGGAAGCTCAGCTTGGGAGTGAGCGCCGTCATCATATCTGCCGGAGCGGCCGAAGGCCATACCTTCTTTAAATAGTCATAGCACTTTTTAGTCGCTTCCTCACCCGTGAGTCCGACACCTGAAGGAACGTGAGTTTCGATCGAAACGGGCATATCCTTTCCGGTTACGGCCGCACCTGCTAAAACTCTGTCCCACGGGACTTTCTTGCACTCGATTTCCGGGATAGCGCTGACTCCGCGCGCCTTAACATGGATCATATTTGCATATTTAAGAGCCTTTGTGAAGTAATCGACACAATCACCCTCCGCCTCGGGAAGTATCTCGAACATATTCGAAACGTCCCATGCAAGGCCCCAGTCCGGAACCTTCAGGGCATTGATAACGGCAATCGCCTCATCGGGCGTCACACCGCAGTTCTCAAAGCCAAGCACAAGACCCGCTTCCTTAGCTTTCTTTGCGAAGGGGTCAAACATTTCCAAGACCTTGGAAAGCTCGTCGGGTCTCATCGCAAGCTCTCCGCACTTGGGATCATACTGGTCGTGCTGCCAGAAGAAGAACGAACGAACAAGCTTTGTATCCAAGATCTCGCTCGCGCGGATAATTCCGTCAAGCTTCTCCATTTCCTTTTTAACTCCGGCCTCATCGGGAAGATGCACCTTGCAGAGAGACGACTGGATAACGCCGGCTTTAAGTCCGTAGCTGTCCATCGCGCTCTTTAAATCCTTGAGCTCCTGATTTGTGAGTTTTTCGACCGCCTTTCCGTTGATCAGTCCTCTGAAATCCACATATTTCATACCCCAGGATGCAATTTTAGGCATAACCTCATAGGCGTCCTCGTGAAACTCATCCGAAAAAACCGATATATACATTATAAAGCCCCCTGTTTTTTATTTTGTCTTAATTTTAACACATAAAAATCCATATTAATATTAGATTTTTATTATAAAATAGTATTTTTTTAATAATGGACTTTTTACGCTCCGAAAGATATATATTTTGTTGACAAAACGCGTTAAAATCTGATATAATTAATATGTTTCCGAATCATCCTTTAAGACTCAAAAGCTGGTGTACATATGGTTTTTAAATCCGGCCGAGCGGCCTATATTGTAAAAGGAATAATTGTTCCGATTGCGGCGCTTCTCATCTCCGCAACGGTAATTTTGCTCTTTTTTAACGCACGCTTAAATAATCTGGCAGAGTCAAACGCTTACCGTATACTGACCGACTCCGCAGAACAGCAAAGCTCTGCTATGAATGAGCGAATCAACTCCACCTTTCAGCAGCTTGATATTATTTCAGCCGGTATTGACTGGAATTCAGACATTTATAACGACCCGATGACCATCGGGATTCTTAAAACTCTTGTCGAACAGAGTGTTTTTGATAACCTGGCCATCTCCGATGCCTCCGGGAGGCTTTTATACCAGAACGGAACGGTCGCATACTGTGCTGACCGAGAATATTTCAAAACCGCCATGGCCGGAAAATCCAATACTCAATTTTTAAATCAAGGAAGAATGAGCGGAGACACGGTCTTCGTTTTCGCTTCTCCCGTGACACGCTCCGATTCGGTTATAGGCGTTATAGTTGCAACGCGCAGTCTTTCCGATATCAGCGCGACACTTGACATGTCCGAAAAAAGCTCCGACGAATATACGTTTTTATGCCGTAAAGACGGAATCATCCTTTCGTCTCCCAATGAGGGTGAGCTTTCCGAGTGCAATTGGATAAATGTAAACACGATTTTTACGCCGTATTCGTCCGGAAGCAAGCATACAGGTGTCGAGCTTTATAAATACAATGATAAAATATATTACGGAACCTTTACTCCCTCAGGCTTTGAGGATATTTACATATTCAACGCCGCTGACAAATCATACGCATATCGGCTGTCCGGCCTTTTCAGCAAATGGAGCTTTGCCGTCGTTATTCTGATCTCTACGCTGACTCTTATCGGCGCGGCAATGATAATCGTCAGCTTAAGACGTCGTATCGGCATCGTACAGGCTGCCGAGTCAGAACGCAGGAGAAAGCTTGAGGAGTATCACGAATTTCAAAACAAGCGTTCGTTTGATCACGTCGATACCTTATCCAGTTTCAAATTAAATCTGTCTCAAAACACATTTACCACCGATAAAACAAGCATATACAATCAAAAGCTGCTTAGCTCCGGCACAATAACGATCGATGAATTCATCAGCCGTACAGCAGAATATATTCATCCCTGTTCCCTAAAAAGCTTTGAACGTGTTTTCTCGAGAGATGCTCTTATTTTTGCCTTTAACAACGGACAGACGAGCGTTCAGGAAAATATTTTATTCTATTATGACAAGATCGGTTATGTATGGATCAGAGCGATATCCGACCTTGTTAAAAACCCGATGACCGAGGAGCTTGAGGCCGCGTCATATGCCTTCTCAATCAATAAATCCAAGCGGCTTGAACAGATCGGCGAAACGATAATCTCAGAGAATTTTGAGGCCGTCGGGCTGATAGACGCAATATCAGGAGCGGTCTACGGCATTAAAGCCTTGCCCGGAGACATAAATTACCGCGCGGAATACTCCGGGAAGATCAGCTATGATGAAACGGCTCTGCGTTCATTGGCAAAATTCCTTTCGGAAGAAGACTTTGCCGCAACTAAAGATGCCATAAAGCTCTCCAAAGTAACTGACGAGGTAGAGAAAAACGGCTTATACTCGATAACGACTCATGTCAGTTGCCAAAACGGTGATGACATTTTTTACAGAATCAACTATTCATATCTTAATGCTCTCAAGGAGAGTATTTTGGTTTCATGTGAAAATATCACGGATATTGTCAGAGGCAAATTAGACATGCTGACCGGACTCTTAAGCTCTGCAGAATTTCACAAGAGAGTATCTGATTGGATCAGAGATAATCCCGGGAAAAAATACAGAATATACCGTTATAATATAGACGGTTTCCGTAATATCAACGGTCTTTTCGGCTATGCAGCGGGAAACCGGCTTCTTAAGGATATAGGTCTTTATTTGGCTTCGACGGACAATGAAAACTGTATCTCGGCACACATAAACGCAGATCACTTTCTAAGTTTCTGCACCGGAGACTACATGTCCGCCGAAGAGTGCTGTAAAAGGTTCGCCGCTCATTTTTCAAACTACAAATTAAACTATCCTATTTCAATTCACATCGGCGTGTACGACCTTTGTGAGCCGGGAATCGATCCGATGGCTATGAGCTACAAAGCACACCTTGCGCTTGCTTTGGTAAAGGGAGACTTATCGCGCCGTGTGGCTTATTACAATAAGGGGCTTTTAAATGCGACAAAGGAAACTCAGAAAATTTTGTCGGATGTTGAGCGTGCGGCAAGCGCAGGAGAATTTGAAGTCTGGTATCAGCCGCAGTTTAATTACAGCTCCGGGAAGCTGATAGGAGCAGAAGCGCTTGTCCGCTGGAACCACCATGAAAAGGGTATTATATATCCATATTCATTTATTCCGCTTTTAGAGCAAAGCAAGCAGATTTCCGTTGTGGACAGATTTGTCTGGGAGGAAGCCGTAAAAACCGAGAGGGACTGGCTCGGCAAAGGGCTCTCCGTTCCGGTTTCCGTCAATGTGTCGCGAGTAGATATTTTGGACCCGACAGTCCCCGAAGTCTTAATTTCTCTCGCCGACAAATACTCGGTTCCGCATAATATGATACACCTTGAAATAACAGAGAGCGCTTACGTCACCGAGCAGAAAGAGCTTTTTGCCGCGGCGAAAGCTTTTACAGAGGCCGGTTTCATCGTCGAGATGGACGATTTCGGGAGCGGCTATTCCTCACTTAATATTCTTAAGGAGATCGATATTTCGATCCTTAAGCTCGATATGAAGCTCGTCTCCGAGATCGGCGACGGAAACAGCAAAAACGATGCGATCATCCGCTCCGTCGTTAAAATGGCAGAAGACCTCGGCATTTCGACGATCGCCGAAGGAGTCGAAACCAAAGAGCACGCAGATTATCTTTCGTCTGTGGGCTGTGCTAACATGCAGGGATATTATTTTGGCAAAGCTATGCCCCGCACAGAATTCAAAAAAACTTTCATGAACAAAAAAATTGCCAAATAATTTTTTGTACAGAGGAAAATGAAAAATACGGAAGCAAACCTTCCGGGCATTACAGCCGGATACTCTGATTTTGATTCTAAAAAAGTTTTCATGCCTTAAAGCGTGCCGATGATATGATGTATAAAAACAAGAATAAAAAATACAGCTCCGTTTCACTTTGAGCTGTAAATCCAACGAGGCGCAAAAAATGTCATTTACACTAAAAAGTAAAAGCCGCGAGCAGGATATGACAAAGGGCGGCATAATGAGCAACCTTTTGACCTTTGCCGTTCCCCTTTTGATCGGCAACCTTTTTCAGCAACTTTATAATATGGTCGATACATATGTTATCGGGCAGACGGGTATCGCCGGCGACTATGCCGCCGTCGGTAGTGTCGGCCCTATCATCAACATTCTGATCGGCCTCTTTTCCGGCTTCGCAAGCGGTGCGGGCGTTATCATCTCGCGCTATTTCGGCGCGGGCGACAAAAAGGGCGTTGAAAAAGCGGTGCACACCTCCATGATGCTCACCGCAATTCTGTGCGTTATCTTCACAGTTGCCGGCGTTATTTCGGCACCCGGAATGCTCGATCTTATGTTAGACAGCGAAAGAGCCGGCTACAGCGAAATGTTCGGCGCCGGGAAGACCTATTTAACGATATATTTTGCCGGCGTTTCAGGGCTTTTGATCTATAATATGGGCGCCGGGATAATGCGCGCTGTCGGCGATTCGACAAGACCCTTATATTTTCTTATTGTCTGCGCCATCGCAAACACATGCCTTGACTTTCTGTTTGTTTTTAAATTCAAGATGGGCGTTGCCGGTGTCGCGTTTGCAACCGTAATATCGCAGATCATTTCCGCCGTTCTCACGATGGCGGTGCTCCTGACCACAAGTTCATGCATTAAGATAACGGTAAAAAAATTAAAGCTCGACTTAAAAACATTAAAGCTTATTGCAATAATCGGCGTTCCCTCAGCAATTCAGCTTGCGCTCACCGCGTTTGCAAACGTGTTTGTTCAGGCATATATTGCCGGAACGAACGGCGATATGACGGTGAATACCGGCGGATGGACGACCTATTCAAAGATCGATCAGTTCATTTTTCTTCCGATGCAGTCGCTTGCAATGGCATCATCAACCTTCGTCAGCCAGAATCTCGGGCTCGGAGACACGAAACGCGCAAAGCGCGGCGCGCTTTTTGCCTATTTAATGTCCACATTCTGCACGATATTAATTATGACGCCGGTGCTGATTTTCGCGCCGAAGCTGGCCTCCGTATTTAACAGCGACCCCAGGATCGTGGCGACTGCGGCAACGCTCCTTCACTGGATCACTCCGTTTTACCTTTTCTGCTCTGTAAACCAGATCTTCTCCGCCGCTCTGCGCGGGGCCGGGTGCAGTACCGTGCCGATGGTAATCATGATCTCGTCCTTCATCGTTGTTCGGCAGATATATTTATTCATAATGTCAAATTTCATCTCAAATGATCTGATCCCCATCGGGATGAGCTATCCCGTCGGCTGGGGAACCTGCTGTGTTCTGATGCTGGCCTACTATCTGCACTTTGATTTTAATAAAGCATTTGATAAAAAATAAGACCGAAGGGGCTTCCCCTCCGGTCTTATTTTACAGTTCAAGTTCGGTTATAAGCTCGCTCTTGCTCATATAGCCGACTGTTTTTTTCACTACCTTACCGCCCTTAAACAGCATCAGCGTCGGAATGCTTGTGACCTTATATTCAAGCGATGTCACAGGCTGTTCGTCCACATTCACCTTGCCGACCTTTAATTCATCGGCATATTCCTCGGCGATTTCCGTTACGATCGGTGCGAGCATCATACAAGGGCCGCACCAGGTCGCCCAGAAGTCGACAAGCACGGGCTTATCCGACTCTATAACCTCTTCCTCGAAATTTTCATCTGTCAAAGTTATTTCCATTCTAATCACCTCATACTTCTATTGTACCCGGTTTTCACAAAAAATCAAGTGTTTTTTTGTGATTCGGTGCGGCTTTTTCTCACCTGGTTCGGGGGCTGGCCGTAAAACTTTTTGAAGCATCCGCTGAAATAGTGATAATCGTTATAGCCGCATTTTTCCGATACCTCGGTGACTTTCATATTGGAGCACACCAGCATATCGTATGCCGCCTTCATTCTGCGCTCCGTGACAAGGGTGACGAAATTTTTCTTCTTGTTTTTCTTTATCAGCGCACTCAAATAATTCGGGCTGACCGAAAGCTCGTTGCTCACCGATGTGAGCGAAAGTTCCTCGTCCGCATAGCGTTTGTCGATGATCTCGATCACCCTGTCGCAAAGAATTTCCGTGTCGCGCTTCTGCGAATGCGAGATAAGCTCCTTTGCGCTGTTGCAAAGCGCGATGAGCTCCTGTTTCATAACGTTCTCACTGCTGCACGAGGTTATTCTTGCAAATATCGGATTCGTTGCGACAAGCTTCAACACGTCGTTTTTATCCGCGACACTGCTGACGATCTCATAGACAGCCGCAATGATCTGCACGATCAAAAGGTCGGCATTTTCCGGCGTGTTCGTCTCGTAAAGCGAATTGATAAATTCCGTCAGTCCTTCGATATTTCCGACCTTTAAGAGCTGTTCGAGCTTTAAGACGGACTTTTCCACCTTGTCAAGCGCCGGGGTTTTCTTGCCCTCCTGGTCGTCGATAAAGCGGACGGGACCTGCACCGTCTGATGTATATCTTCTGGCCGTGACTGCCTGAAAATATGCCTCGGGGCATGCTGAAAACTGTGAAAATTCGCGGCTGACGCCTATAGTGCATTTGTGGCTCAAAATCCTGTCCGCATTCTGAACCAGTTCACGCAAGGGAAGCTCTAAAGCGTTTGAAATCTCCCCTCCCTCGACGGCGATCAGCGTTACTGCGCGGCCGTATAAAAAGAGGGTCGTGCAGTGCATATATTTTGATATTATACCGTTGATGAAGCTGACATGCATCTGCGCCGTGCACGAATCGCCGCCCTGATCGGAAAACTTTGTCACCGTCACGCAAAGGCGGATCTTTTCCATATCAAAAGGAATTATCGCAAGCTCCTTCGCACGCCTTACAAGGTGCGACTCGTCCGGCATTTTTTCTGAGCTTCCGAGCATCAGCGGGAGTAAGAACTCACTTAAATAAAGTCTTCTGATCTCCTCCGCCCCGTCTGTCACGACCTTTAAGATGCCGTTTATCTTTTCATCTAAATAATTTTTAATATCGCCGAGCACGCGTGAAAGCCTCTGCGGCGAAACCGGCTTTTTTAAGAAAGCTATGATATTTCGCGAAGTGTGTTCAGAGTAGCTTCCGTTCCTGTCGCCGATTATGACAATCTTCGCCGAAGGCCTGATCTTTCTTATCTCGGCGGCAAAGTCAAGCGTGGCGTTATAGGAGCTTCCCAGGTCTGCCACAATGATGTCGGGCTCGGAAAATTCAACCTTTTCAAGCGCCTCCGCTCTGTTTTCGGCAACGCCGATGAATTCAAAGCCCTCGGAGTTCTGGCTGACTTCCTCTAAAAAGGCCCGTCTTAAATATGCGCTTCCTTCAACCAGCATCACACTGTACTTCAAGGATAAAAGCCCCCTTTCCCATTCTGCGGAAAAACGCTCTGAGCCTATAGTTCGACCCAGAGTGTTTTTCTATTTTTCACGCCAACCGGCGTAAAGAGTCATACTTTCGCTGACCGTGTCCGTGTCAAAATTCCACTTCTCGGTTAGCGCTCTGTCACGATACCAGCCGGTAAATTCATAGCCCTCTTTCTGAGGAGTTTCGGGCTCATTGAGTTTTTCCGAATGCATCGCCGTCACCTCTGAAACATATGACCCACCGTCCGAATCATATTTGATCTTGAATCCGCCGTGCGCCACGATAAAGAGCGTGACGGCGACCAATACAGCGATCAGCACCGTGACCATTATATTTGCCGACTTCACGCTCATATTTACCTTTGCGTAAAGTCCGCCTGTTTTTTTAACTTCTTTTTCTTCCATAAATTCTTATTTTCTTGCAAGATATTTTCTCATATCGATCGCGCATGCAACCAAGATGATAAGACCCTTAATTACATAGAGCATATTAACATCGACCGAGAGGAAGTTAAGTCCGACGAAAATGATCTGAAGAAGCAAAACTCCTGTTACGATTCCACTTATCTTACCAGTACCTCCGACAAACGATACACCGCCGATAACGCAGGCCGCGATGGCGTCCGACTCATAGTTAAGACCGGTATTTGCCGAGCAGGAGGCAATTCTCGCGCCCTCGATGAATCCTGTGATACCGTACATCACTCCGGCAAGTACAAATACCATTATGATAGTCCAGAAAACGTTAACGCCCGATACATTCGCCGCTTCCTCGTTGGAGCCGACGGCAAACATATTTTTGCCGAACTTCGTCTTGTTCCAGATGACCCACATGATAGCCGTAAGTATTACAGAGTAAAGCACATATTTCGGAACTGCAACACCACTTATTGTGAAGAGTGTGCCCTTGACAAAATTGGTATATGATGCGTCAAGTCCGGACAATGTCTGGCCGTTGTTCGTGCCGATCATAAGATACATAAGCACAATACCGAAAACGATGAGCTGTGTTGAAAGTGTTACGATGAAGGGATGCAGTTTGAACTTTGCAACGAAAAATCCGTTAACAAGGCCGATCAGCGCACCGACCGCGATAACCGCAAGGAGCACGAGCCATAAAGGCATAACTCCGAGATCGGGGAACATTTTGTTCGAGTAGTTAACGACCTGAAGAAGAGACGCCGCGATACAGGCAGTTAAGCCCACCGCACGGCCGGCGGAAATATCCGTTCCCGTGAGGACGATCGCACCGGCAATACCGAGCGCTATGGGAAGCTTTGCCGCCGTCAGCGATATGATGTTGATAATAGATGATATTGATAAAAATGCCGGAACTTTTGCCGCAATAAATATAATTGCCGCTGCTATTATTATATACATTGCGTTATTAAAAATCAAGTCAGTAATTGTTCTTCTTTTATCCTGAGGGCTCATCGCCTTGAAATTTTCGATGCGTCCGCTAATTCCCTTATTCTTTTTTACGGTAATTTCAGACATATTTTATACCTCCGATACTTTAGTGTTAAGCGTATTTTGCAGCCAGCGCCATAATTTCTTCCTGTGTAGTCTTATCGGCATCAACCTCGCCTGCGAGCTGTCCGCCGGACATTACAAGTATTTTGTCACAGACACCCAAAAGCTCCGGCATCTCGGACGACACCATAATGACCGTCTTGCCCTTTGAAGCAAGCTCAATAATAAGCTGATAAATTTCGTATTTCGCTCCGACATCAATACCTCTTGTCGGCTCGTCTAACAAAAGCACTGTCGGGTCTGTCAAAAGCCAGCGTCCCAAAATGACCTTCTGCTGGTTACCTCCCGAAAGAGAGCGGATCTTAGTTTCCTGATCCGGGGTCTTTACTCTCATGGAATCGATGCACCACTGAGTGTTTTTCTTCAATTTCGCCTTTGATAAGAACGGTCCCGTCTTACATTTATCAAGGCTTGAGATCGTGGCGTTTTCACGGATATTCAATATCCCGAAAATACCGGTCGCGCGCCGCTCCTCCGTTAAAAGTGCAAACCCGTTTTTAATGGACTCGCGCGCCGAGTGGTTTTTGATTTCTTTTCCGTTCATTATGATTTTTCCGGAATCCTTCGTCGCAACGCCGAAAAGGTTTTCCAAAAGCTCCGTTCTTCCCGAACCGTCAAGTCCCGCAACGCCGATTATTTCGCCCTTATGCGCCTTGAACGACACATCGCGAAGTCGCGAATATCTTGCCGAAAGGTTGTCCACCTCCAAAAGCACATCGCCGATCTTGTTCGTTTTATCCGGGTAACGGTTGGTAAGCTCACGGCCGACCATAAGCCTTATAATCTCATCCATAGTGAGATCCTTTGCCGCCTTTGTCTCGATCTTTTTACCGTCACGCATTATCGTGACTTCGTCGGATATTCTCAAAATCTCCGCCATTTTGTGAGATATATAGATTATCGCACAGCCGCGGCTCTTTAACATATTGATGATCCTGAAAAGGTGTTCAACCTCTTCCTCGGTCAACGACGAGGTGGGCTCGTCGAACACTATGACCTTTGAATTATATGAAACTGCTTTCGCAATCTCGACCATCTGACGCTGCGAAACAGGCATTTTGCTCATTACCGTTGTCGGGTCGACATCAATTCCGAGCTCATTAAATATATCTTTTGTTGCTTTATACATTTTTCGCTCGCTCGTAATGGGGATGCCCTTCGCCACGGTCGGAAAACGGCCGAGCCACATATTATCCATTACATTGCGCTTTAACGCCTGGTTTAATTCCTGATGCACCATCGCAACTCCGTGTTCAAGCGCCTCCTTGGAATTTTTAAATTCAACCTCTTCGCCGTCTAAGTATATGCTTCCGCTATCCTTTTTATAGACGCCGAACAGGCATTTCATCAGCGTGGATTTTCCGGCGCCGTTTTCACCCATCAGAGCGTGAACGGTGCCTGCCTTAACGGTGAGGCTGACCTTGTCAAGTGCCTTGACTCCCGGAAAGACCTTCTCGATATTTTCCATTCTGAGGAGTACATTGCTGTTTTCGCTCATAAACCTATCCCTCCGTCTTTTTTCGCGTTAAAAGGAGGCTGCCTCAAGCTTGCCTTGCGGCAGCCTCCCGTATTGATCAGTTGTTTTCGCCGGTGTATTCAGCGTAAGGAATGTTAACTCTCCATGTGCCGACTGTTCCGTCGACGTCTGCGAGTTTATCCTTGCCTTCTTCAAAGTTCTTTGTGATGGTGATTATAGCACTTGCCATTCCGTCAGCGTCCTGCTTGATGGTTCCGGCCATTGTACCCTTGCCGATGGCTTCCTTTGCCGCGTCTGTCGCGTCAACTCCGAATACGGGGATCGTCTTGCCCTCGCCGGTGTTGTAGCCGGCGTTCTGAAGACCGGAGATCGCACCGAGCGCCATCTCGTCGTTGTTCGCGATAACAAGCTCAACCATATTCTTATTAGCTTCGCTGTACTGAGCCAGGATCGTGCTCATATAGTCCGTTGCCGCCGCGCTCGACCACTGGCCGTTCTGGTCGACAAGGTACTTGTTGGTGTTCGAGGGATCATAGAACGAAAGCTCGCTCTTTCCCGCCTCTTTCAAAAGCTTGTCGCAATCCTCAACGCCGTACTGTGTACGGGCGATAGCTTCCATGTTGCCCTCCTGACCCTTAAACATTACATAGCTGATCTTTCCGTCGCCGTTTAAGTCATACTTGTCGTAATTTTCAAGCAGGTACTTTCCGATCATCTCGCCCTGCATATGGCCGGCCATTTCGTAATCAGTGCCGACGAATACGCACTTGTCATAGCTTTCTACTACCGACTGTTCAACCGAGCGGTTGAAGAAGATTACCGGAATGTCCTTAGCCTTTGCCATATCGATAATGTTCTGCGCCGCATCGTTGGAACCTGTATCAACAACGTTTACTATTAAAAGCTTGGAGCCTTTTGCGATAGCCGTTGTAACCTGCTCTGTCTGAGTCGTCTGGTTACCGTTTGCGTCGTAATTGTTAAAGCTTATGCCGTTTTCCTTCAATAGTTTGTCCATTGCCGAGCGAACACTTGAAATATAGGTGTCCGAGTAGGTGTAATAAAATACAGATACTTCATCGCCGCCGGACGATTCGCCTCCGCTGCATGCCGCAAGGCTCAGAATAAGGAACACCGACATAACAACCGCAAGTAATTTTTTCATATGTTTTTACCTCCTGTTCGGCGCATGGCGCCGTTTTTATTTTGTAATTATATTATATTGTGTTTTATTGCTGATTGGAATACATTTTTTTATTGAATTTGTATAATTTTTTATGATAAGCGTCGGGAATTAATGTAAAATATCGCACTATGACAAGATTTTGGTTTTATAATTTCCTCCTTACTCCATATTATTGTTTTCTTGAAGAACTATTTTATACACACATAAAAATAATGAGGCGGACTTTAATATCCGCCTCATTGCCTCATCTGTCAAATTTACTTTCAAGGTCGTAAAATATATTCATTCTGTCCTTTTTTGCCGCTTCTGAAAAGCTCATTTTCGCTTTTTTATTATCGCCCGTAAATTCATAAGCAAAACCTAAAAGATATGAGTAATACGCTTCTCTTTGCTCTTTCGGCGAATCAATATATGAAATGAAGAACGGCGTCGTGCCGAAATAGCCGGGATCTTCCATTTTCTTTGCATTTGTCCACTTTTTTAAGTATTTGTTGATAAGCGCACGCCCGGCCAAAAAGTCGCCGCACGCCTTAAATGCCTCTGCCTGATAATAAGGAAGCTCCGGAAGATGCATATTTGAAAAATAGTCTATTTTAAGTGAAAGTATGTAGTCATAGATCTCTTTCGCCTTTCCGGATTCACCCATAAGAGAGAAGCATTTTGCAAGGTAGAATTTATGTGCAACCGTTCTGCACTCGTTCCAAAGCCCAGCGCCGAGATTTTTCGGAAGTATGAGCGCTTTCTTAAAATACCCCGCCGCCTGTTTTGGCTTTTCTTCTTTTAGGAGCGTTCTTCCGATCCCGTGGCACGCGAGCATATATTCCTCCGCAACGGCGTGTTCGCCACCCTCGCACGGAACAAACGTGTGCTCCTCCAAAAGCTTTAAGGCCTTGTCATAATCGCCGTTTTCATTATATGCCCTTGCAAGCTCGATATAAATATCGTCCCTCTTTTTAAGGTTCTTCTCCAAAAACGCAATGCGTTCATCCGGTGAGGATCCGAGCTTGCACATCAAGTATGCCTTTTCGAAAATGAGCTGGTCGCTCTCTTTTTCGCGCTCTATCGCCTTGTCAATTAGTGAAAGTGCCTCGTCCTTTCTCCCAAGATGCGAATAATAAAGTGCCGCGAGGTTTCTGTACGGGATATAAAATTCCGGCTTTTTCAAAATCGTTTTTTCAAACTCCGTGGCTGCCTTTTCATACTGCCTCTTAGAATATAGCAGGCACCCCAAATAGTAGTGCGCCATCGGAAGGTCGATATTTTTAAGAAGGAGGTATTCCTCCACCCTTTTGGGGAACGCGTTTTTAACGGGCGTGTTTTCCGCCTTTATAAAATCGCCCGTCATATAATAGACCATCGGCTCTTTTTCGGGAAGGTTTTCCAAAAGCCCTTTGGTGTCCTCCCCACACGCGGCAAGGTCTGTAGCAAGGTCGATACAGGTCTGCGACATATCGGAATAAAGGCTCTCGTAAAAGTCCTTATCACCCCTTAAATACCGTGCGAGGTGATATAACGGGTCTTCTTTTAATATGCCGTCGAGCGTCGCTTTATGATCCATTTTAAGATGCTTTTCCGCAATCGCCTTATATGCCCTTGCAAGGAGGTTCCTGCTGTTAACGGCCGCCTCAGTGCTGTGGCGGAGCATTTCGTCATAGTCGTGCCTTTTTCCGTCGATCGCGGCAATATGCGTCATCGCCGCCGAATAAAGATCGTAATTCCACGAGGCCTTATAAAAATAGTCATAAGCCGTTTTTTCATCGCCCAGTGCGTTATATATCTTTCCCATAACATAATAAAGCCTTCCGCTTTCCGGGCGCTTGTTGAATTTGGTCATCGCCGCCTCGGCACGAATGGCGAAGCTTAATGCCTTTTCAAAGTCGCACTCCTCATAGTAAATCTCTGCCAGAGCGCTGAGCGAGGGAATGTGCTCAGGGTCTCTTAAAAGCGCCTCATTAAAGTAGCTGTCGGCCTTCACCGCCGGGTCGCGATACTGCATCACATGCACGCCCTCAAGATAGAGCTCCCCCGCCGTTTTGACCTCCTTAAAATACGGCATATCCTCCGTCGTATCAGGAATATTATAAAGCTCTTTGGCCTTATTTTCATATTCGGCGACCGTTTTTCCGTTTTCCGTCACAGAAAGTTTATAACCTTCCTTTTTGGGAACGTCCGAAAATTTCGAAGGCTTGCCGGCCAAAAGAGCACACTTTTTCTCAAACACGGTTTTTTCGCCGTCCGTGACCGTTATCTCCACCTCCATATTTTTGGTCGGTTGGATCACGAGCTTTCCTTCCTCCCAGTGCACGGCAAGATTTAAATTAGCAAAGCACGGAACGCCCAGGTCCCCGATCGGGAACCAGCTTTGCGAAAACACCTTTGTCTCATAAGGCTCGATCCATGAAAGATCCGGCTGATTGTCCGAATACACGCCGGCCATAAGCTCGGCATATGCTCCGTCAGAGTCGGTCAGCGCGTTCTCCCACGACTCGGAAAGCTGATTATAAGCCCATGTAAACATCTTTTTACCGGGCGAAATGTGATGATCCGCGATGTGGACAACGCCGCACTTTTTGCCGTGGTCAAAGCCGCCGAAAAAGTCATATTCCGAGGGTGCGGAGAAATACGACGTCGGCTGATGAGTGTTTTTGTGCATTGAAATATCCGTATCGCCGTCATATCTTATGCCGTTAAAAACGCCGAGCGCGTTTGACGCGACAGGAAATGTCGTGACAGAGCGCTTATAATGAAAGTTGACATACGAAACATCCTGCGGAAAGAATATCTGATACTCCTTGTTCACCGGAACAGCCGTGTTTTCCCACCAGAGGAAGGAGTGCCTTTCGGCCGTTCTGTTGAAAAGTCTGACCTTCGTTTCAAACTTCGCCTCGCCGCTTTTGAGCGACACGCCTACCATTCCCTTCATTCTGTCCATCGGGTCGTGCTCCGAAAGCCAGACGGTCACTTCGCCGTCGGTACGCTCGATATAGTAATCCGTCGGCATAAAGGTCGATGCTCTGTGATGGAACGGCCAGTTAAACTCAACGCCGCCGGAGATCCATGAGCCCAGACAGCCTATCAGTGCCGGTTTTATAACATGCTGTTTATAAAAAAAGTCATATCCTGTCGTCTTGTCATATGCCGAATATATCCTGCCGCCGATCTCAGGCAGAATCTCAAGTCTTAAATAGTCGTTTTCAAGCCTGATGGCCTTATATTCCTTCTCTGTTTTTTTCTCTCTTTCCACTTTTAACACGATGCGGTTGGGATACGGGTTTCCGCTCGTGCGCTGATGAACCCTGTTTTCGGCAAACATCGGCATTTCCTCTTTGCCGGGTTCCGGGTATGTCGGAATGATCAATTTGTCCAAGGTTACACTTAACATAATCATTTTCTCCTTTTACTTTATAGCTAAATTGTAATCCTGTCCCCAACTTTAATTCAAGGCAGATAAATTTGTGCAGTTTACGGATTTTTTTGTTGCAATCGCGCCTTTTATATGCTATAATCGGTTTTTAAGAAAGGCGGCGGCATAATGCAGATTAATATTACTATTGAACCGGAATACTCCGGCACCGTCTGGTGTAAAGAAACGATGGACGGTATAAATGAAAAGGTCTCATCATTGAGATATTCTGTCAACTTTTGCTCCGACGTTTCGGAGGCAAAGGATGAAATAATCATCATCGGAACATCGCCCGACTATGTCATAAAGAAAATAGACGAGGCTGCTGAAAAAAACATTCTGCCCATCATCGTCGGTTGCCGTCCCGACGAAACGGACAGCCGTGCAAGCTATGTTATAATCAATTACGATGAGGCGACAGAGTGTGCCTTAAATTATCTTCACGGAACAAAGCCGGGTAAGACCGCCCTCTACGGCGTTAAGGAAAACTCATTTTCCGACATTAAAAAGTCACATTTCTTTTCGCCTGAGGACATTTATTATTTTTCGGGCGAGAATGCCGCAAAGGACTGTTTTGATACATTTTATGAAAAAATAAACATCTACGGTTCGGTTCTTTGCGTCAACTATGTAAGCGCCGTGTCGCTTATAAAAAGGCTCCGTGAAAAGGGGCTTACGACTCCCGAAGACATTCACATCGCCTGCTTCGGCGATTCTGCGATCGGCAGTCTTTTAGGTGTTTCCGTCATAACGCTTGACCACAATCTGCTCGGCCGCCAGGCGGTCACACTTTATAAATATCTTTCGTCCGTGTCGGACCGCGTGAGCATCTGCGCCTTTGTCTCCTCGCGCATCGTGCCCGGGAAAACGACAGAAAACAAAAGCTATACACCTTCAAAATCAAAAAAGCAAAATAAAAACGAGATAGACATTTTTTCCGCTGTAGCCGAATTATCCGAAATTCAGCGCCTCGAAAAAATGCTGAGAAAATGTGACGGGACAGATTTTAAGATAATAACCATGCTTCAAAAAAATATTCGGTATGCCGATATTTCGGACAGTCTTTTCATATCGGACGGCACATTAAAATACCGGATAAAGAAGCTTCTTGCGGCTTCGGAATGTGAAAATGTCAAAGAAATGCTTCATCTTTTTGAAGAGTACAGAAAATAACGTAAACTCTTCGGATTTTTTGTCTTGCTTTACAACGGCAAAATGCTATAATAAAAGCAAAAACGAAAAGGATTGATAATATGAATTTTAAATTGATCGGAGAAGTCCGCCCCAAGCACTCAAAAGAGATCAAACGCTCCCGCATCGGAATCGGGCTCGAAAAGCTTGACAGAAGCCTTTATGACCCGGAAAAATGCTATGACGCGATAGGAAAGCTCGGCGTCGGATATGTACGCATTCAGTCCGGCTGGATGAAGACAGAAAAGGAAAAAGGCGTTTACGACTTTTCGTGGCTTGATCCGATTGTCGATAACATAATCTCACAGGGCGCAACACCATGGATGTGCCTTTGCTACGGAAACCCGATATACACAGAGGCGGCAAAAAAAGTTAACGGCGCTATCGGCATTCCTCCCATTCACACAAAAGAGGAGCGTGACGGCTGGAGCAATTACTGCTATGCCGTTGCGGAGCACTTTAAGGGCAGAGTCGGCATGTATGAGGTCTGGAACGAGCCGGACCTCGCTTGCTGGCGGCCCGTTCCAAGCGCAACGGAATACGGAGAATTTGTGACCGCTACCGCGAAAGCCGTTAAATCCGCCGCCCCGGAAAGCAGAATTTTTGCCGGTTCACTTGTCCGCGGAGGACTTGACTACCTGTCTCAAATGTTTGACACCGGCTGCTATAAGTACATTGACGCTATAACCTATCACCACTACAAGGCACGCCACATCGAGGAGGATGTAAAAGAGGTCGTTGCCGATATGAAAGCGCTTGCCGCAACATATAACCCCAATATCACGATAATTCAGGGCGAGCACGGCGCTCCCTCGCGCCGCGACGGAAAAGGCGGCCTTGCAAACTTCCCGTGGACGGAGGAACGCCAGGCAAAATTTCTTGCCCGCAAAATTATGATCGATATGATAAGCGATGTTGAGTTTGCTTCATATTTCACGCTGGTTGACATTTTTGAAAACCTCGAAGGCGAATTTTTAGAGATCAACGAGAAAAACTACGGCTTTTTCGGGCTCTTAAAAGAGCATTTTGAAAACGGGAAGCCGACAGGAGTATATGAGCCCAAGCCGTCGTACAGAATGTTTCAGTGCATGTGCAGCTTGTTTTCGGACAGTGCCGAAAAGGTCAACGCGCCGATTCGCTTTTCCTACCCCGGCTATCAGGACGACTTTTTGTATGATGTTGAAAACGCTTACTATATAAATCACGACGCGAAAACTATTTATCAGAGCTTTAAGAAGGACAACGGAAGCTTCGGTTTCTGCTACTGGAAAGCGACCGATCTTATGACAATGTCGTATTCTTCCGAGGTCACTCTCGAGGCTTACCGCATGCCCGAAGATGTCCGCTTAGTCGACTGTCTGACGGGGAAAATTTATGAAATACCAGAGAAAAACAAGTCGGTACGGAGCGACGGCAAGATCTTGCTTAAAAATATGCCGATATTTGACTATCCCTTATTAATAACGTTTGGAAACTTTCTGGAGGAATGAGATGGAAACAAATGAGATTTTGGTCAGGAAAACGGATTCTGACGCCACGGCCGAAGTGCTTTCGGCGCTCTCTAAAACAGAAAAGGGCAAAAACAACATAATAAAGTTTGAAAACGCAGTCTATCATTTCCGCCGCGAGAACGCGTTTTATGACTATTTTTGCCCGGTATATAACCCGAACGGTTATAAATATGTGCACTTTCCCTTAATTAACAAGGAAAATGTCACCATCGACGGGAACGGAGCGGTGTTTATGTTCGAGGACAGAGTTTATCCATTTATCACTCAGTGCTCTTCTAACATAACCTATAAAAATTTCACAGTCGACTTTTCCTTTGCAAGATATGCTTATGTTACCGTAACCGAGGCGACAGATGAAGGCTTCACGCTTAAGATCGTCCAGAATGACCTTACATATAGCGTTGAGGATAATCACAATCTCTCATTTATTTCGGGCTCCGATCGCATATGCACGGGAGAAAAAAGGTTCTTCCTTCAGAATCTCACAAGGCAGGCAAACTGCTATCTCCTTGCAGGTGACACGACAGATCCCTTAATTAACCCGGCGACAATCTTAGTCTTTACGGACGCTTACGACAAGGGCGAAAAAACAATTCATTTCAAATACCGGAGCGAAAGTAATCACTTCGACTGCCGGGTCGGCGACACGGCTGTTTTAAGCTTTGATGAAAACAGAGAAAACTCGGTATTCTATCTTGAAGACTCGAAAAATATAAGCTTTGAAAACGTCACCGTTTTGCGCGGTGCGGGCTTCGGTATCTTAGCGACTCTGACAGAGAATATTCATATTGACGGGTGCAGTTTCTCCATTCCGGAGGAAAGAAAAAGCACCGAGATAATCTCCGTCACGGCCGATCTTATTCACTTTATGCACTGCTCCGGAACGGTGCTGATCGAAAACAGCGTGTTTGAAGATTGTTTAGATGACGCTGTGAACATTCACGGCCAGTATATGCGCATCAAAAAACTGCTTTCCGAAAATTCGGCCGAGGTCGAATTCTGCCACCAGAGCCACGCATGCCGGACGCTTTATAAAAAGGGCGATTTTTTGACCGTGTCGGACAGTGAAACAATGCTTGAAAAGGGCAGTGTCACCGTCATTTCCGAGTCGCAGATATGTGACGGCGGCAACCTTTCGGTCACATTTTCAGAAAACATAAATGGCGTGTTGTCACCCGGCGATTACCTTGAAAATCCCTCGAGAATGCCGGTCATCATTTTCAGAAACAACTCGGTTTCCCGTTGCCCGCATATAAGAATTTCATCTTCAAAATATATGGAGGTTTCGCACAACTATTTAAATCTCGGCGGAACGGGCGTCTACATTGCCGATCTTTTCAGCTACTGGTTCGAATCCGGCAGAGTGCACAGCGTTCTGATCGAAAAAAACCGCTTTGAGGACTCGACTGTCCACGGCACTGCCGCGGGAATCGAGATCACCTCCAGCCGCCCGGGCGGATACAGGCACGAAAATATCACTATCAGGGACAACACATTCAAAATGCAAAAGAGCTTTGCGATTTACGCAGAGAATGTTGACAATCTCACATTAAAAAACAACGATCTCGGCGGCGCAGACGAAATTATCAAAAACTGCTCTTTGAAATAAAAAAAGTTCTTGACAAACCGGTGAAAATAATATATAATATTATATGTTGACTTACGGTTTGTCATATGGAAAGATGGCTGAGCTGGTCTAAGGCGCACGACTGGAAATCGTGTAACGGCTAATAACCGTTCAAGGGTTCGAATCCCTTTCTTTCCGCCAAAAAGAGCATTGTGAAAGCAATGCTCTTTTTTAACGAAAATTGCCTCAAAGTCCGCCATGGTCTGATTTTTTAATGAATTATAAGCCCTATCCAAATATTTTTCCATGTTATAGACCGGAATAACAACCGAAACCTTAGTCATATTCTACCTCCGTGAGTTTTTCCTGCCGACGGTAAAACCGAGCCACCCATTTACAACGAGCGCGACCGCCGCGCAAACAATGCATGAGAGCACCGTTATGAAAACCGCCGATAAGGTCATCGGAAGATGCCCCATAAGCGGACTCTTATAAAGCACCACAATGATAATTTTTGCCGCATACATATGCCAGACAAAATAAACGAATGTGTTTTGCCCGATGAAAATAAGCGCTTTTGCATTCTCCAAAAAATGCGAGATGCAAAATATAAAACCTATCCCTATGAACGATAAAAGAGTGAATCCTGCCGGGTCAAAATATTTTCCCATATTGACATCGACATTGTTTCCGCACGGAAGTGACCCGAAAAGGACAATAAGGCCGATATATGCGGCCGCAAGGCTCCATGATAAAACGCGAAGGTCGATCTTTACTTTCCCCGAAAGCTTTTTTATCAGATATCCCAGTGCCATAAACTGCGTGCAGGTAAAGGCCGTGTCAAACTTCCAGGGCTTGACCGAGGAATCCGCCGAAAGGAAATATCCCAAAAAGGTTACGGCAAACGCCAGCGCCGAAAGAACATATAAATTTCCCTTTGAGATTTTGTTTATTGCGAAAAAAACGATCTCCGAAACTATCAGGCAAGGAATGAACCAAATGAGATTTCCGCGCACAAATGGGACGAGATATTCCGAGCACAGGAGCGAAAAGGCGTTGCTTTTGTCAAACCCCGAGCGCGCAAAGTCCATCAAAAACGCGATAATGCCCATAAACGAGCCCCAGAAAGCATATGGTATCAGTCTGCTTTTTAACACTTTGCAGAAAAAATACTTCACATCGTTATTTTTATCCGAAAACAGATAGCCCGATACAGCGAAAAAAAGCGGAACCTTTATCGGGTTTACGATTTTTAACAGGGGCAGATAAACCGTATCCGCAGAAACATTATTTGCAAAAAGCTCATTTCCGACGTGCCCGAAGATGACAAAAAGCATCGCCAGCGCCCGCGCGGCATCAAGCCAGTTTTTCCTTGCTTTTTCCACTTTTTCGCCTCCCTTTTTAGTATCTTCCCATTGCCGCTATGACCTCGTCCTTCGTCGGCGGTCTCCACTTCCCGGCCGTCGGCTTTCTTTTTTCGCGTTCGGAATATGCATAGCACAAAACGATGAGCTTTAGCCCGAGCGTGCTCCAGAAGTAAAACGCCGTATTATCCGTAAGATAGGTGACTGTCATATAGCTAAGCTCCGTAAAATATAAAAGTGCCGCCCTCTGCCCTGCATATTTTGTGAAGAAAACAGGATATAAAATATACTGTATTCCGCTCCAGAGCATAAAACCCGGAAAGCCCATTTCCACAAAGACCTTTAATATGTCGTTATGGAACATATAGGCCTTTTTAATGAGCCCGTCATTATACCACTGTTTGACCACCGTGTCGACAAATTCAAATCCGCGCCCCATATAAAGCGGCGAAAAAGAATAATAATCGTTCGTAAGGCGCCACAGATAGTCGCGCCCCATCATATCGATCCCGTACCGCGAGCAGATCTCGGTCACATAGCCGTTTCGCACCCCGTAGATAAATAAAAGGAAGAAGATTATCCACAAAACTCCGGCCGCGACAAAAAAGCCCGCGAGTTTTTTTCTGTTTCTTAACAACAATGCCAACAGAGTGAAGAAGACGACCGCCGGAACCGCGATCCTTTTCATTCCGACCAAAAACGCAAACGTGCAAAGAATAAGGCAGACCCATTTATTTCTCCTGCCCTTTTCCCCATCACCTTCATAAAAAGCCGCATAATAAATGATAAGCTGGCCGAATACAAATGTCAGATCGTGTATCTCAAGGCTTCTTGCATAGTCAGACGCATCTCCGAAGGTGACGATACATGTAATAACCGAGCGAATGCTCTCTGCGACACCGTAGTTAGGCATTTCAAAAAGCATGATGAGTCCGTTTGTCAAAAGAAGACTCACCGTAAAATACAGTGCGGCCTTTTTGCCGAAAAGATAGACTGCGGCGACCGCAGTCAGCACCGCGATAGACTGAAACACCATTTTTGAGCAACCGCGAAGCATGGACGAAAAACCGCTGAATTTTAAGACCCAGATAACGATCGACCAGAGAAGGAGCATTAAAATAAGAAGCATATACATTGCCGCCGGCCCCCAAAGCTCCTTCGCCCTTTTAAAATCCGGAGCAATGACCAAAAATACAAAAGCCATTAAAATGACGCCGACTGTCAGCGCTTTGGGAAGTCCCGCCGCGACGGCGTTTATCTTTTTCCATTCGCCGAGCGCCGAGAGCGTGATCAGAAATATGAAAATAATTTCGGCAAGGAGATAATATGTGCCATTCTGTTTTTTTATCGCCGATGAAGTGTAATTTTTCTTTTCGAGAATTTCCGAAAGAGCGCGCATAATTATCTCCTTTCTTCTTAGTTTTTCTTAAGGCTTTTATAAAGCCATTTAAAATCATTAAAGCTTGTTACGAGGTTAACCATTATAAAGCACGGCAATATCCAAAGTGCGGAGAGTATCGCCCTGCCCATAATATAAATATACCCAATCGGTTCGCAACCCCCGACCCCGGTAATGCACAAAATAACAACACCTGCCAAAATGTTGACAAAAAGCTTTTTATAGCTTAAGATCACTCTTTCGCCGACGATATTTGCAGACGAATAGCGCATGAGCGCATTCGTTCTGTAAACAAGTGCCGCGACCGTGCCCAGCAAACAGCCGGGGATCCCCAATATCACTGTCGCCGGAACGGAAACGGCAATGTTGATGCACATTTCCCAGACGGCCTGATTTTTCGTATCGTCGAATTTTCCGGCGATCGAGAGAAGCTGGATCTGCGGAGTTTCCGCAGCGCCGACAACCGTCGACACCGCGAAGGCGACCAAAATGAAAGCACTATTATAGATCGCCGCGTCCGCCACGCCCTCGGTATAGAGCTTTATTACGGGCGCCAGAAACGCCGTTATGACAGTATATGTCGCAAACATCAAGGTGTAATAGACTGTCTCATATGTTCCGAAATCGCGCCTGAATTTTTCTTTATCAATCTGATATAACTGCCCGAACTTAAAGGTCATGCTGTTTGTAAAGGAATTGACGATCTTTTGAAAGTTGGAGAAAAACAGCGCGTATATTGCATATACGCTCGCGCGGCTCATTCCGCAGACGACGGAAATTATGATAGTGTCAGTGTTTGAAAAAATACAGCCCGAGATCTGGTGAATGAGCACCGACTTTTTCTGTGAAAGTGCATGAAAATCCGGTTTTTCCTTAAAATTGATCCACGGATATTTTCTTTTGACATAGATCTCGACCGCAATTATCTGTATTACCGACGGAACACAGTATGTCGCCTGAACCAATATGAGGTTATCAAAAAACATCAAAAGGACAAGTCTTAACACATTGGAGATTATGAGCGTGATCATTGAAAGAACCGTTAAAATATAACGCTTTCCCTCGACATCCAAAAACACGGTGTATTTTCCGCGCAAAAGGAAAAGTATCACGCCCGGAATACTGTATATCAAGATCACCATAAACACGGTAAAATACGAAAGCTCCGTCTTTATGATGAGCGGATAGACCGCCGCAAAAAATAACGACGCGAGAAGATATATAACGCCGGTCTTTAAGTAAAATATCCTTGTCGCCGAAAGAATGGAATTTATGCCCTTCGTGTCACCCTCTGCGACCGGACGGTAGAGCGCATACTGCGCCGAGAGCCCCACTCCGGCCTCCAATAGCGCGAGATAGGCAAATATGTTTTTTATCGTATTGTCAAGCCCGTTGACATCCGATCCGAAATTCAATAAATAAAGGCGCGGCAATATGAGGCCGAAAGCGACGACGACCAGCTCATACAAAAGGTTTGCCGCAATATTTTTAATGACGCGCCTGTTCTTCTCGCCCGAGGTTGCCGCTTTTGCTTCTGTCACTTTTCCACCCGTTCCTTTCGTTTTATGCCGGAAGTCCGATTTTTTGAAATAATTTTCCGATCCCGGTTTTCTTAAATATCCAAAGCACCGCTTTCGGCACCGCGATGCTTGATGCAAAGCAGATGATCACCGTCAAGACCGCATTTATGTTAAGTTTTTCGTAAAGCACTATGCCCAAAAACGCACAGCAAAACGGCTGATGGTATAAATAATAAGGCAGTGTGCTTTTGCCAAACGCCGAAAATTTTGATAGCCTGTTTTCAAAATGCGAGCAAAATGCGATTATTCCGAGGCAGATAAATAAGATGACAATGTTCTCGGCATAACCTGCCAATATCGCCGCCGCGCCGGAAAAGGCCGCTTTGCTCATAATAAACGCACCTTCAGCCAATGCGGCTGCGATTCCGGAGAATAAAAGCGCTTTTTCATGCTTTTTTATCATTCGATCTGTCAAAAGAATGCCGATGAGAAAGAACGGCAGTTTTTGAAAAAAGCCCTTGAGCGCCCAATTTGCCGTCTCAAAATACAAAGAATAGAGTGCCGGCGACAAAACTATCAGCACGGCCGCTATTACCAAAAACGCTTTTTTGCCGAGATATTTTTCTGTTAAGAACGCAAAGACCGTGAAGAAAAACAGCGTCTGTAAATACCACACATGAAAGCAATATGGGTTTTCGTTATAGATTATCGCGCGGAAAAAATCCGCCGGAGCGATGAACTTATACGCGCTTGAATCCAACAACTCTCTGACCGGCGCAATCAGCCAAAGAATCGCAAAAACAAGATAGATTATCACTGAATAGGAGAACCACGGCAAAAGGAGTGATTTTGCTTTTTTCTTTATATATGCTCCCGTGCCGAGCGAAAGGTTTTTCTCCCGTGTCAGGGAATATCCCATTCCGGAGAGCACGAACAAAAGCGTCACATGAAAGCGGTAAACATAAAGATACGAATAGTCGCACCAGTAAAAGTCCGTCCTCATGCTCTGCCTGAAGCAATGCCCGAATATTACCAAAAGAACGGCAATGCCCTTCGCCGCGTCGATATACGAAAGTCTCTTATTCTCTCCCATACGCCTGCTCCGCCATTTTTATATATAAGCTGCTGATGCGCTCCGCCTCCGAAAAAATGTCATACCCGGCATTTTTCACAGTCTCTTTCCCGAGCGGCCTGTTATTTTCTTTCTTTAGTGCCTGCATAATTTTTTCGCACCAGACCCCGTCCGGGTCGCCGAGCGAAACGCTAAAAGCGTTACCGGACAAAATGGCCTCGTCTGTCACCTTATCCGAAAAAACGCACGGAAGGCCGGAGGCCTGCGCCTCGATCGCGACGACGGGAAGTCCCTCAAAAAGCGACGGCAGAATAAAAAGATCCATCGCCTGATAAATTTCTTCGGTGTTTTGAAGAAGCCCGGCAAAGATCACCTTGTCTGAAATCTTAAGCGCCTTTGCCTTTTCCTTCATTTTATCCATAAGCTCACCCTCGCCGGCCAGAAAGAGCACCGCATTGGGATCGGTTTTGACAAAGCGCGAGAATATCTCTAATAACCTTGTGTGATTTTTCTGGACATTGAAACGGCCGACATGGCCTATCACAGTCTTACCGGTAAGGCCGTACTTTTCTCTAACAGCTTTTCGCACACTTTCGGAAAATCCGAATTTTTCCGTGTCAATGGCATTATGCATCACCATCCCGCGCAATCTCCAGTTGTTTTTCCCGAAAAAATATTCTCCGGCCTCGTTTCCGCACGCCCAAAGGTCCGTCGCGGAATACGGCAAAAATGCCTTGCAGAACATTTTAAGAGGCCATTTATAGTCACGGACTATTTTTGTGTTATGCGCGTGCGCGATCCTCACATCAATACCGGCCTTTTTCGCGCCGTTCAATGCGTAAAGCCCCATCGCCTCATTGTGGGCGTGAACGATTTTGATATCGCTGTTATTTCGGACAATTTCCGAAACAAATTTCATATAGTCATTATAGTGAATTGGGTTAAGCCCCGGGCTTAAATAGATATTCCCGCCCATTTTCCTGATCTCATCGTCATAATCACCCTTTTTCGGCTTATTAACAATAAAATCGAACTGAAGATTTTCCCTGTCGATATTGCGGTAATAGTTCATAAGCATCGTCTCTATTCCCGCCCTGTCCATATTGCTAACGGAATGTAAAACTCTTATCACTTTTATCACCCATCAATTCATAAGCTGAAATAGTTTCCCCTGCTTCTCCCAAAGATCAAAGCGCCCCGAAAGAAGCGCCTTCGCCTCATTTTTAATGACATAAGGAAGATCCTTTATTTCATCTTGTGCGACTCTTTCTTTATAAAGCGCGCTGCAAAATGCAAACACTTTTTCCTTTTCCTCCCCGGAAAGACCGCGGACGTTGGCATAGCAAAAGTTTGAAAGCTGCATCGTTAAGCTCATTAAATAAAGAGAGTCTTTCTCTAACCCGAGCGCATCGTTCATTTTAAGCAAATCTTTAACTATTAGGGCGCTCAGGACCGCCTTTTTGCTGTTTTGCGAGGTCGCGGTTATTCCCGAAGGATTTTTTCGCCAAAGGTAGACCGTTTCGCCGACCGATATTATTTTCTTTGCCGATCTGAATAAGAGAAAATGAACGATCGAATCCTCAAAACAGCAATAGCTTTCCGGAAAGCGGATCTTATCAAAAAGCCCGCGAGTGTATATCTTTCCCCACGGCATTCCCGGAAGGTCAAAAACATGCGCCCTCTTTTTGCCTGTATACGTTTCATTTATATATCGCTGTGTGAGGCCGAGTGTTTCGTCTTTTTCGATATACTGCCAGCCGCCCTGGCAAATGTCCGCTCCGCTTTTCGTTATCGCGCCGTAAAGCGTTTCGATCGCACCGGAGGGCAAGAAATCGTCACTGTCCAAAAACATAATATATCTGCCCTTTGCGTGTAAAAGGCCTTCGTTCCGCGCTTTTGCGGCAGAGCCGCCGTCCTTTTTATCGACAAGTAAAACGCGCTCTTCGCCGCTGTATTTTAAAAGGCGCTCCATCGTATTATCGCCCGAATTATCGTTCACGACAATGACCTCGACCCTTGCGGCCGTCTTTTGCCCGAGCACGCTGTCGACACATGCAATGATATATTTTTCGGCATTGTAAGCCGGAATGATGACAGAAACATCGACCGAGCCGTCCTCTATAGCAAGCGGCATGATCTTTGTCTCGCTTTCTGTAAAGGGATAGAGCTCTTTAAGGTTTTTTCCCGCCTCTGAAAGCGATAACGGTTTTACCGCCCTTTTTCCGAACGGCCGGGAGAGAAAATACAGCGCCCTTGCCGATACTCTTGCGCCAAAGCCCACGGCATATGCAACCGCCCTGTTGCCCGTTTTTGACTCAATTAACTGAAACGGCCTCTGATTCTCAATCATTTTTTTCACTTTCGCTTTCGGAGCGGTTCTCCTTTGCCTTGCTGATTGCAGAGCGCAAAAGCTCGCGCACCTTATAAAGCCCGGAGTCCGACGTTGTTTCGCCGGCCGCAGAGTATTTTATCGGGTATTCATAGTTAAGCTCGTTATATCTCTGAACATACTCACCAAGCACTTTTAATATCGTGTCCGCCTTCTTTTTGCTGCATTTTTCAAAGAATGCCACATAGCTCCCGGCACCGTTATAGCCGATAACTCCTTTTGAGTCACCCATTAATCTCACAAGGTCCGAAAAGTCCTTAAGCACACTGTCGCCGACGCTGTAGCCAAACTTTCTGGTAAGCTCGCCGAGGTTCTCGAACTGAATTGCAAAGCACGTAAAATCGTCCGGCAAAATGCTCTCGGAAAGCGAATCGATATAGATATTGAGTTTTTCTCTGTTGGGGAGTCCGGTCTTTTTATCGGTATAGAGGAAATAATCCATTATATCCCCTGCACGGCCCAAAATGATCGCTCCCGCGCATCCCACGATCAGGAAGAACACCAGCGCAAGCACGATGTAGAGCTTTATGTTTATCGAAGGATAGACCCTCACAGAGCTTATCATCTTAAGGTAGTCCGCGCTTATCGAAAGGTTTAACTCCTTACTCGTCGTGCTGACGATCTCAAAATATGTCTTAAGCTCGTCCTCATAGGAATCGATAAGTGACTCAAGCTCTGAATGCTCCTCATCGGTTCCACTGCTTCCGGAGCCGAGCTCGCCGAATTTCTGGCCGACCTCGGTCAAAAATCCGCGGTCGATCCTGTTTGCGGCAAGCACCTTGTCAATGTCCACCATTTCCAAAATCAGGCTGTCATAGGTCGTCTCTGTCTTATCTCTCTCGATGTGGTCCTCAAGCTGTCTTAAAATAATGTCGGACGAAAAATACTTGCCGTTCTCGCCCACCGTTCCGACAAGTATCTCCTTATTCTGCTGAACAAAATTGTCCGCAAGCAGGGAGACCTTTGCACGCTGTTCTGTCTTTATCTCTTCCTCCATTTCGGACGAACTTATCTCGTTTGCAATGAAGTTTCTCAAAATCTCTCCGTCCTTCGTCTGCGGGCCGGAAAGAACCTTTGCGTAAAGCTCCGGGATCTTATAATCCCTGAAGCTTTTATATATCTCATAAAGATCGGAATATGAATATCCCGTCTTTGACGAGCGGAAATCGGGATAGTTTTCCTTTCTCGTCATCAGAAAGTCAAGCATCGCATTCGTATCGTCCTCCAGTATTGATATACTCTCGTAATAGTCGTTTCCGCTCTTGATAAGGTCGGACGACGGATTGATCGAAAGCTTCTGCTCGACGTATTTTTCCGTGTAATATGTGCAGTATGCCTGCATTATTGCGTCTAATGTGCTTCTGGCATACTTGCTTCCGTACTGCCCGTCAACAACAAGGTTGACTTTATATGTATCGGGGAAATAGGTGACCTCCTCGCCCTTATCGAGCTTAGCGTCATTTATCACCTTCTGATCGTCCGGAATGATCTGTGTAACACTGCACCGCGAACGGATTATATTAAGCGGCCCGTTACTGCCCAAATATTCCATTGCCTGGGATATGACTGCCGACGAATATATCTCGTTGACATCAAGCTTCGTCCCGTCCGGCGCAAACCCGTCCTTAATGGCCGAATTTGTGTATTTGATAACAACCGACGCTGTGTATTTCTGGTTGCTCTTTCCGTATAAATATGTCGCAAGAGAGCCTAAGAGTGCAACAATGAAGATAATAACTCTGAACTTTTTTAAGTACCTTAATACTTCAAATTTTTTCATCGGTATTTATCTCCTTTCTGCTCTCTTTAACATATGCCGCGCCGAACAATATAACGAGCGCCGCTGCCGTCTCGATAACGGTCTTTTTCACATCGATCTTTCTTATAAACGACGGAGTGTAATAGTTAAACGTTATGTAGTTTTGCGCCTTATAGCCGATATATGCCTTATCCAGCGTGAAAAGCTCGTCCGCCAGCGAATTTAGTGCTGTTTCGATCTTTTCTATCATTCCCTTTGCTGTCAAAAGGTTTTCCTCGTTCGTGCCGTGCTCGCGTATCTTTTTTATCACATAATTCGTTTCGATGATGTTCTTTTTATAGCCCGTCGCCTCGGAAAGTTCGGCATCGGCCGCACGCGCCATTTTGTCCATAGCCGTCTTGGTTCTCGACATATAATACTGATCCGCCTCGTCCACTGTCGGGATCAGCACAACGGCGGACATCGCCTTGTTGTATGCCTTGATTCCGGCATTATCCGCATCGTAATATGCCATATATTTATCGGCGGACATTCCGACGATCTTATTCTTATATTCCAAAATTTTGGCAAGCGTATCGGGTGATTCCGCAACTCCGCACTCGATTATAAAAGCGCTTGCATTCGGAATATCGTAGTTTACGATATTTTTAAGTTTTTTGTCGACCCCAACAAAGCTGTCCCCTGTTGATTCATCAACAAAAGAGCGGTTTTCATCTATCCTTCCGGCTAAATATTTGTCAAGCTCCTTGACCCTCAAGTTTATCTCATTGAGCCTTATATAGGGCTCTTTATTTTCCTTCAAGTCGAGCTTGGCTCTTAAAATATCCTGATTGTCGCAGTAATTGTCAAGAAAATAATTTTTATATGCCGCGCAGATGTTTTTAAGAAGATCCCCCGCCGAGCGGTTTTTGATTTTTAACGCCGAGGTGTTTAATGTCAGGTTGTACGTCGTGCTGATGTAATTATCGTCGCCGTTTACATTGCCCGTATCCACCGGAGTGACGGAAATGCACGAAGCCAACGCCTCGGCCGTTAAAGCGTCCTTCAAGCCGGTCAGGCGTATTGCCTCGGAAAGCACTTCGTCTGACATTATCTCATATGAGTTAAAGCGCGTTTTATTGGGATTGAGCCCAGAGGACGCCTCGGCATAGTTAAGCGATATGTTAACGCTTCCGGTATTCTCGCTCACACGGTAGTGAAAGCCCGAAAAAAGCACTAAAAGGACAAGCACCAGGCAAAAAATGCGATATTTATACCTGAAGGCGAGTTTAAGCACGCTCTTAAAATTTTCGGTCATTTTCTTCATCTTTTTCCATCCTTTCTTTTTGATGCTAAATCAGATCGATCACCGATATTTCAGGTGTGTTGTTTATCCTGGGCACAATGCCCGAATCCCCGAGTCCGCGTGAAACGATCAGCTTCGCTCCGTTTTTCAACGCATATTCGCCCGCGCTGTAGTCCGGGAAAAATCCCTCCTCCGATGAGTAGAGCGCGCCTATCTTTGGCAGTCTCACGATTCCGCCGTGCACGTGGCCGGCAAGTCCCAAATCAAAGCTGTAATCGGCGAGTCTTTCGGGAAAAAGGATCGGAACATGCGCGATGCAGACCGTGAAGTCATTAGAGGCTTCCTTTTCGCACTTTTCCATAATATCCTTCGCGCCGTACTTTTCAAAATTTCCCGAGTTCCCCTCGATGCCGATAAGCCTTACCGTGTTATCGTTTATAACTATCTTTTCTTCGCTGTTTCTTAAAATGTGCACTCCGGCGTCCAAGAACCTTTTTACAAGCCCGGTGTCCTTGCCCATAAATATCTTAACATCCTCATGGTTGCCCAGCACGGCATAGACCGGGGCGATCGCAGCGATTTTTTCCGAAAACGAGACCATATTATCGTAATTATCTTTTTTACAGTTTACCATATCGCCGCCGAGAACGATTATGTCCGGATCTAAGTTTTCGATTTCGGATATAAGCTGTTTGTTGTTTTTGCCGTATTCCCGAAGATGAAGGTCGGACAAAAATATCATTCTGATTCCGTCCGAGAGCTTACTCGACGCGACCTGATAAAATTCCACCTCGTAATTCGTGCGGTTATATATAATGTTTGAACAAAGCCAGACAAAAAGCGCCAAAACAATGATAACGCTAATCAGGATGTCAGTTTTTCTCTTTCCTTTGCTTTTTAGCAATCCGAGAGGCTTATTCACATTTTCATCTCCTTTTAAAAAGTTTCGGGCAAAGCGCGAAAACGAGCGCTTTTATTCTTCTTTTCGGTTTTCCGGCGCATTTAAGCGGCGTTAACCGCGGCACCAAAGCGCCGTTTTTATAGCATTCTATGTATTTCCAGGAAAGATCGTCAAGCAAAAGGCGTTTTAGCTTTTCGGGCTCTGCCTTTTCGTAAAACTCCGAAAGCGAGTCGTAAATCTTAACGCGGTCGCACGCCTTCTTTTTCGCCATATCGTAAGAGTTCATGATCGAGCCGGCTCTTTTATTGTTGTAATAATACCACTTATAGGCCAAAAGCTTTATTCTCTTTGCCGCATAAAGCGCTCTCGGCGTGAAATCCTCGTCCTCATGAGCGACCCCGAATTTAAATTCAAGGCCGTTTTTTATCAAAAACTCTCTTTTATATAAAGACCGCCACGCCTCGACCCTTAACGCTCCGTGCGAAAGACAGCCTGTGAGATATTCCCTGCCGGAATACACCCTCCCGTAGTCAAAATTTTCTCTCACAATATTTTCAAATCGCTCCATGGAGCCGGACGGAACTTTAAGCTCCGCCTCGCCTATCACCATATCGGCGCCGGCATTTTCGGCCTCGTCATAAAGCCTCTTGCATGCGTCCGGCATAATTTGGTCATCGCTGTCCAAAAATATTATATATTCGCCCTCGGCTTTTGCAAGACCGAAGTTTCTCGCGCTGGAAAGCCCGCCGTTTTTCTTGTGAAAGACCTTTGCGTTTCCGTTCTGATTTGCAAACTCATCTAATATCTTTCCGCTTCCGTCGGTGCTCCCGTCGTCAACCAAAATCACTTCAATGTCAGCCAGTGTCTGATCTTTCACGGATCCAAGGCAGCCCAAAAGGTATTCTTTAACATTATAGACCGGTATTATGACCGAGACCTTTTTCATAAGACATCAGCCCTTCTTTGCGATTCTTTTATACAACGAAAGGTGCTCTTTCACCACTTTGTCATAACTGTAGTTTTCTTTTATGTATCGCTTTTCTTCTTCCTTCTCATCGTCCGTCATTTTTATACTGACGGACGTTTCAAGCATATTTTTAAGGTCGTCAATATCCCCCGATTTAAATGTCCGGCCGAAATTCTTTAACACCGCCGTGTTTTCCGGAATATCGCTCACCAGACAGTTTGCGCCGGCAGAAAGCGCTTCAAGAAGCGTTAACGCAAGCCCCTCCGTGTGGCTCGGCAAAACATAAAGCGCGGCGTTTGAGTAAAGCGACGCGAGCATTTCCCCTTGTGAAAATCCCGCAAAAACGATTGTTTCATCACCGCCGGAAAGCGTTCTCACCTCATCGCCGAAGCCCCCTTCCGGAACTTCGCCCGCGATGACGAGTTTTTCCTTCAAATTTGCCTTTTTATATGCCGAAATAAGGTCCTGCACTCCCTTTTCGGGTGAAATTCTGCCGACATATAAAATATACTCTCCCTTTATAAGGCCGAATTTTTCTTTTATCAAATCGTCCTCCGTCTTTTTTATCGGCGAAACAGCGTTTTTAATAAGACACGTATCCCTGTTATATTCTTTTAAGAAATATTCGTGCATTTCATCTGAAAGTGTTATGACCTCGTCGGCATATTTTGCGGCTATCCTCTCGCCGAGCTTTAAATAGCGCGAGGCAAAAGAGCTCCATTTATCCACCTTCCAGTTAAGCCCGTGTACCGTAGAAACCGTCTTTTTCCCGAAAAAATGCGCGATCACCAAAGGCACGCTCGGCCCTATCGCGTGATAGTGAATAATATCATAATCATGAAAAAGAGCGTTAAAGGTCGCAGTGAACGAGTAAACCATAGCATTAAGGCTCTGGTTTTTAAACGTCCGGCTTCGTATTACATTAACGCCCATTGCTTTATATTTATTATGTCCTTTTTCTCGTCCGCGGTTATAAACCGTCACGTCAACTCCGAGTTTGGCAAGCCTTGTGGCAAGCTCACAGACCACCACTTCAACTCCGCCGGAGCGGCTCGGAAAATCCTTATGGCCGATCATTGCAATTTTCATAGTCTCTCCTTAAATCGTAGTCGGGATTTTATGATATACCTATTTTATTTTATCACAAATGCCCCGTCTTGTCAATCTTGCCTATATACAATATGCAGTCCCTTAAGGAACTGCATATTGTATATTTTCACTTGTCATCGCAAAGGAAGCACTCTTTATCGTGCGATCTTATGATCCCCGCCGCCTGAAGGTATGAATAGATGATCGTCGTGCCGCAAAATTTCATCCCGCGCTTTTTCAAATCGTCCGAGATCGCGTCCGAAAGCTCCGAGCGCGTCTTCCCGATCTCGCGAAAGGACTCGCCATTTGTGAAGGTTTTTAAATATTTATAAAAACTGCCGTATTCTTCTTTGACGGTTTTAAATATTTTCGCATTCTGAATGCTTGCTAATATCTTTAGCCTGTTTCTTATGATTTCTTTGTTTCCGAGAAGCTCATTTATCTTATCTTCGTCGTATAACGAGACTTTATCTATGTCAAAATCATCATACGCTTTTTCAAAAGCTTCCCTTTTATTAAGCACGCACTCCCACGAAAGCCCGGCCTGAAACGATTCTAAAATGAGCATTTTAAATAAATATCCGTCATCGGTATTTAAAACGCCCCACTCCTCGTCGTGATATTTTATGTAGAGAGGATTTTTTATGTTGCACCATGAACACCGTTTCATAGCGCACTCCCCTTTTTCGGCACGAAAAACTCCTCCTTAAGTGCGCCCTCAAGTCTTAAGAGCGCCACCTTGTTAGCTATTCCGCCGCCATAGCCCGTTAAGCTTCCGCCCGTGCCCACGACCCTGTGGCACGGAATGATGATGCAGATCGGGTTAAAGCCGACCGCGCCGCCCACCGCCTGAGAGGACATTTTAAGGATACCTCTCTTTTTCGCGATGCTTCGTGCAATGTCTGCATACGTCACCGTTTCGCCGTAGGGAATTTTATTCATTTCATCTGCCACGCTTTTACGAAACAGCGTGAGGCCTTCGATTTTGTATTTCGGTGTAAAATCCGGGTTTTTCCCCGAAAAATATTCGTCGAGCCATTTTACCGTCTCGCCGAAAATTGGGATAAGCCCCTCTTTCGCGCCGCCGGAAAACTTTTTTATATCGCGCGAGCCTTCGAAAACGAGCGCTGTCAAAGCCTCACCGTCGCTTTGCATCAGAATATCCGAAAAGCCTTCCTGCGTTTTATAGGTGTATTTATATTTCATAGCTCAGCCACTCCCCGTCGGAAAAGCTCTTCCATGAAAAGCGCCCGTCCTCAAGCGTCATATATCCGTGAGGGCTCATTTCCTTCGGGATCGAGACCGAACCGGGGTTCATATAAATGAAGCTTCCCTTGTCCGTGCACTTGGGAACATGCGTGTGCCCGCAAAGCAAAACGTCTCCCTTTTGAAGCTTTAACGGGTTCTCCTCGCCATAAATATGGCCGTGCGAAAGATAGATCGTCCTCTCGCCGTACGGCAAAACGGCATAGTCTGCCATTATTGGAAAGTCAAGCACCATCTGGTCGACCTCTGCGTCGCAGTTTCCGCGCACGGCGATTATCCTGTCCTTAAGTGAATTTAATATTTCTATGACGGCCTTAGGCTCGTAATCCTTTGGCAGGTCGTTTCTCGGCCCGTGATATAATAAATCGCCGAGCAAAATAAGCCTGTCCGCCTTCTCTGAAAAGAAAGCCTCCCTCATAAGGTCCGCATAATATTTTGAACCGTGAATATCTGACGCTATCATGTATTTCATAAAATCACCCTTTCGGCACTATTTTATCACAAAAAAAAGAAAATGTCGATAAAAAAATCCCCGAAAGGGGATTTTTTTAAAGCGCTGACTGTGTATCTGTCGGGTCGCCGTTTATTGCAAGGTCGTACTCGTGCGACCAGTCCATGCCGCGGTACTCAGCCGCCCTGTCGTCCTTCTCGATAAAGTCCATCAGGAGGTCCAACATGTCTTTCGTCCATGTGTTTTTATCGATCTCGGCCGTGGTGAACTTGTTCTGTGCGATCATCTCAAAGCCGAAAAGGTCCTTTACCTGGGTCTTTGCCGCGCCGTCAACGACCTCGGCAACAAGGTGCGAGGGAATGAACAAAACTCCGCCGCCAGCTCCGAAAACTATGTCTCCGGGAAGGCAGATAGCGTTTCCTATTCTCGTCGCCGTGTTATATGTCATCATGCAAAAGTCGCGGATCGGTGTGGGGTCGATACCGCGGTAATATACCTGGGTGTCCTCCACCTTTTTCATCTGCTCCGTGTCTCTTATTCCGCCCCAGATCACGGCGCCGCCGTTAGGGTTCTTTGTCTTGTTCTTAAGTGCAGTCGTAAGATTTCCGCCCAAAAACGTGCCCTTGTAGATCTTATCGTACATATCGATAACCGGAACGTCGCCCTCCAAAAGGTTATCGATCACCCACTGGTTATATGTACCGGTTCTGCCCTCTTCGCGGCCGATGTTTTTTGCGACCTCGTCATAGTCGGGTCTGTAGGGGCAGTAGCTTGCCGTCACCGCACGGCCGATGAGCTTTCTCCCATCGTCATGGAGTGTGTGAAGTCTTCCTTCAAACTGGCTCTCATAGCCCTTGACGAATATCGGCTTCCACACCTCTTCGAGTGTGAGATTTTTAAGCGCTCTTAAATATTTATCCGGAACATAGGGTCTTCCGTCCGGAAGTCTTTCGCCCTTCCATTGGGGTGTTAAGCGGATAATTTCCTCTCGGTCGTTAAAATGCATAATCAATTCCTCACTTTAATATGATCTCTGTTTCGTTTCTTATGCCGGACAGGTTTTCTGCCTTATAGGTCTTCCCGTCTATTAAAATATCATAGTCGCCGTAAAAGCCCTTTATCTTCGCCGTGCCGGCCGCATTGGTCTCGCCCTCGGTATCGGTAACCCACTTTTCTGAAAACAGGCTCTTGATTCTGTCGTACGAAGGCTTTTTGCTCATATCGAACCTCATAAGTCCGCCGAAGAAGACGTTTTCGCCCTTAGTCATATCGCCCTGAGGCGCCCATGCGGCATATCCGTCCACGACGTTCCAATATGTTATCATTTCGACCGCCTTGTGCGAGAACCAGATCGAATAAAGCATCTCAATCAAGTCCGCCTGTATCGCCTCGTCCTCAGGGTCGTTGCTGTATGCCGGAACGGTGATTTCGGTTATCTGGATGGGACGGTGAAGCTTTTCATAGGTGTCCAACACCTCGAAAATCCTCTTGGGATTATAATAGAAATTACCGAGGTTCTTCTCGCCGTTTCTGTCCGTGAACACATGGAACTGCATTCCGACAGTGTCGATCCTTGAGCCGCTCTTTAACGCTCTTTCGATCATCTGGTAATATGCGCTTCTGTTAAACGCATAGTGAATGCCCTCCCAGATCGCGATTCCGGCCTCGTTTAATATAAGCTCGTTATTCGGGAAATACTTCTCGGCAAGCTTAAAGTTCCATTCAAGCACATCGTCCGAGCAGAAAAACGGGTTTTTGTTCAACGGATACTGCGTGCATAAAAGCTCATTTATAACCTCCCATGCTTTTATCCTGTCCGAGTAGCGCTCGGCGATCTCTTTATAGCGCTTGGTGAGGCGCTTTTTCTGATCGTCAATGTCGTTAATATTCACCCAGTCGGGCGTGAAGTTAAAATATGTCAGGCAGTGCGCCTTTGGATATATCCCGTTCTTTTCGCAAAAGTCAAGCGCAAGGTCGGGTGCCGGGCGGCGATAGACCTTCGGGCTGTCTGATGAAAAGCGCGGTTTGCCCTCGACAGGCTCCAAGTCGCTCCAGTAAAACGGGAGCGTCGCCTGATTAAAGGCTTCGGCAAACGCCTTTTTGTAAGCCTCGTTCTTTTTATCGGACTCAAGCTCGTCTAACATAAAGATATTGGCGCCGTACTTAAACTCATGTTTTTTTAACTTTGCTCTCACCTTGACTCCGGGAATCGCATTTCCGTCCTTATCCTTGACGGTTATCTTAAAATATCCCTTTCTGTTCACTTCGATTCCGGAATTGACTCTGTCCAGAGTCTCCTCCTTCATATCGTTAAAAAGTCTGAACGCGTCTTCTCTTCTTCCCATTTTTTTCACTCCTCTTATTATAAATGCATTCCGCCGTCGGCGATTATCTCGCTTCCGGTGATATAGCTTTTCTCTTCGCACAAAAGTGCGACCGCGCCGTTGATCGCCATCGCATCGCCGACATAACCTGCCGGGATGGAGGCTTCAACCTTCTTTAAAAAGTCTGCGTCCGACAGAGCCTCGGAATTTCTCGGAGTGTTGATCGCGCCGGGCGCAATGTTATTAACGGTGATTCCGAAAGGCGCAAGGCTTTTTGCCACACCCTCCACCAGCTTCATATCCGCCGCCTTTGTCACCCCGTAGATCAAAAGCTGGGGGTGGTTGTTATACTGGTTGACGCTTCCGATATTGATGATTCGGCCCCACTTTTTCTCCTTCATATAAGGCGCAAAAGTCTTCATCATCTGATAGGTGCTTTTTATGTTTATCACTATCTGACGGTCAAGCTCCTCGTCGGAAAATTCATCCCAGTCTCTTTTATACTGAACCGACGCGTTTAAGATGAGTATATCGACTCCGCCCGTCACCTCATAAAGCCTTGTTGCCGCGTCATTATCATAAAGATCCGCAACGGCAATTTTATCAGTCCCTATATATTTTGCCGCCTCGGCGAGCTTGCCCGACATATGCGAGCCGTGAGCATAAACTGTTGCTCCGGCATCGGAGAGCATTTTGGCGATCTCCTTTCCCATTCCCTGGGACGAACCTGTTACAAGCGCTTTTTTACCTTTAAGATCAAGCATTTTATCAGCTCCATTCTCTGTCGTTTGCCCACTCATTGTTCCACCGGTCGGTCGGCTCCCACTGACCCGGATATTTATCGTGAATGTGCTCTGCTATAAGCTCCTCGTTAAGAGCATCGATTCCGAGGCCGGGCTTATTGGGAACATTTACGAAACCGTCCTTAAAGAGCGGATTGTCTATCCCCAAGGCAAGGTCATTCCACCACGGAATGTCAACTGAGTGGAACTCAACAGCCAGAATATTCTGAACCGCGGCCGCCGCGTGAATTGCCGCCATGCATGCGATCGGGCTCTCCGCCATATGGATAGCCATCGCAACGCCGTATTTGTCGCACATATTTCCGAGCTTTTTCATTTCCATCGCTCCGCCGACTGTGAGCATATCCGGATGAACGACGCTGACTCCGCCGCAAGCCATAAGAGGCTCAAAGTTTTCGGCAAGATATATGTCCTCACCCGTGCAGATCGGAACGTTTACCGCGTGAGCGATCTTCTCAAAGTGCTTCGTGTAGTGCCAGGGAGCAATGTCCTCAATCCATGCGATGTTATATTTTTCAAGTCTCTTTGCAAACATTATGCAGTCCTCAATGCAGATATGGCCGAAATGGTCGATCGCAAGGGGCACTTCATAGCCTATAACATCTCTCACCTGACGGACGTAATCTTCAAGGTAGTCCATACCCTTCTGTGTTAAGTGTATACCCGTTGCGTGGTGCGGAATCGTGAAGACCTCATAGTTCTTGCCGAGCATCATATCCATATCGATAGAGCCCTTCTGGTGGTTTATTGCCTTCATCGAATATTTTTTAATATCCTCAAGGAATCCTAAGGGAGCGTTCAAGCATCCGGGCTCGTCCAACATAAGTTCAATTCCCAAGTCCATCTTAAGGAAGGTGAAGCCCTGCTCCATTCTTGCCTTTAATGCGTTGCCCATGTCCGTTCCGGTGTGTTTCCCGTCAACATCGGTATCGCAATACATTCTCACCTTATCGCGGAACTTTCCGCCGAGCATCTGCCAGAGCGGAACGCCCCATGCCTTGCCGGCAAGGTCCCACATTGCGATCTCGATACCGGACACACCGCCGCCCTGACGGGAGTGGCCGCCGAACTGCTTTATTCTTCTGAATATTTTATCGACGTTACAGGGGTTCTCTCCGATAAGTCTTGACTTAAGCATCAGTGCATATGTAGCGCTTGACGCGTCTCTCACCTCGCCGTAGCCGACAAGTCCCTGGTTTGTGTAGACCTTGATCAAAGGGCAATGCTTCGGCGCGCCGTTTATATTCGTGACCCTGATGTCCGTTATTTTAAGCTGTGAAGGATCAGAGCATGTGTTAACGTTTTCTTGGATCATTTCTTTAACCGTTTTATTCATATTAAATTTCCTCCTTGACATTCTATTATTTTTTTATTAGTATATAAGAAAAGCCCATTCTTTTCAACAATTATATTTTTAATATTCTCCACTATTTTTCTAAGGAGCTGATAAAATGCGTTTTTCCGAATATGCATTAAAAAGCGGCGAGATAAAGCTTTTCCATTCAAGCGTTCCAAAGGGCCGGCGTGAATACAGGGAGCACCACCACACGATGTGCGAGCTTTCGCTCTCTCTTTCGGGCAGAGGCCTCTATTCGGTACGCGGCGAGAGCGTTCCCTTCTCGTCGGGCGATCTTTTCTTATTCGGAGCGGACGAGGTTCACTGTATCACCGAGGTATATGACGAGCCGTTTGAGCTTTTAAACATTCACTTCGAATCAAAGCTTTTATGGGCGGGCGGCGATGTGGCCTATCTTCCGTTATTAAAGCTCTTTAACTCAAGAAGCGACACGTTCAGCAACAAAATTTCCGGCTTGATGCCAAAGACCGGCGAAACAGTCGGTCTGATAAAAGAAATGGAATTTGAATTTAAAAAAGAAGAGCCGGGCTATGAGATCAAAGTCCGCCTCCTTTTATATTCGGTTCTGCTTAATCTATACAGATATTACGGCCTTGTGCGCGAGGACGACAACGCGATCCACTCGGCCGAGCTTCTGTCGCTTTTAGCCTCGTCCGTCGAATACATTGATTCGCATTTCACCGAGGATATAAGCCTTTCGGACATTGCGAACGAGGCGCATTTAAGCCGCGCATATTTTTCTACCGTGTTTAAGAAATACAACGGGCTCACGCCTTTTGAATACATCACCATAAAGCGCGTCGAAAAGGCGATCGAATATCTAAAGACAACCGAGCTTTCCAAGCTCGAGATCGCTTCTCTTTGCGGATTCAACAGCTCCGCCAATTTTTACAAAGCATTTTCCAAAATAACAGGAAAAAAGCCGGGAGACTATATTTTTTGACAAATATCCATTTTTCTCTTGTAAAACATAAAGCTTTTTGCTATAATTATCTTATTAACATTTTTCGGAGGCATATATGGAATTACTTAAACAAAAAATCAGAGACACTGCCGTTTTATTGGACGGCGGCATCGTCAAGGTCGATATGTTCTTAAACCATCAGATCGATACCAAGCTTTTATATGAGATAGGCGCGGAGTTTCGCCGCCTCTTCCCTTCGGACAAGATTACGAAAATTTTAACGGCGGAGGCTTCCGGTATCGCGATCGCTGCAATCGCCGGCCTGCACTTTAACGTTCCCGTCGTATATGCAAAAAAGGGCAATCCCAAAAATATATTTAAAGATACATATACGGCCGAGGTATTTTCCTATACCAAGGCTGTCACAACACAGATAAGGGTCTCAAAGGAATATCTTTCGCCTAACGACCGCGTGCTCATTTTGGACGATTTTTTAGCAAACGGCCAGGCTCTAAAAGGGCTTTTATCCATCGTTTCACAGAGCGGTGCGGCGCTTGAAGGCGTCGGCGTCGTCATCGAAAAGGGCTTCCAGGAGGGCGGGAAAATGATCCGCGATATGGGCATTCATTTGGAGTCCCTCGCCATAATTGATGAAATATCTAACGGGAAGATCCGCTTCCGTAACTAAACATCCGATAACATTTGCGCCTCCTTTTTGCAAAAAGGAGGCGCATATTTTCGCTTGCTCTGACGCGATGCGAGAGTTCTTGCATGACTTAACGAAAAACACAGTAAAATCAAATTTTAAAGTGCCTTTGGCTCTCTCAAAAGGTTGATAGAGAGCCAAAGGCTTTATGAGTGCGCTTGCAAACGAATAGCTGACGCGAACGTGACCTTTTACGAAAGAAGAGGAATGACGCAGCGTTATGATTGATTTTTTTACATGAAAAAATCGGAGCAAGCGAAACTTGCTCCGACGTGGTGCCGGTGGCGGGACTTGAACCCGCACGGTATTGCTACCAATGGATTTTGAGTTATTTGCTCCACACGGAACACAGACGAACTCAGCCCCCTGTGGAGGTCGTTGACGGACACCAAAAGCCTTGCAAATACTACTGTTTTTGAAGCTGATGTGCAGAAAAGCTCCGCTTCGTCTGCCATTTCCGTTCTGTTCAATTTGGACGGAAATTTTGGATTTTGGAGGGACATCGGAGGGATGTGACCCACAAACGGAGCGCAACAGCACACGCAGTAGATTCATCAATTACAAACACATTATAGCGTATTTCTCTGCCATTGACAACACACTTTCCGAAAAAGAGGTATCGCTATGAGAACGCGCGCACACTATGAAAAACTTTTTGCTGCCTATCCTGATGTTGTCACTCTGCCTGAATTTCAAGCTATGCTGGGCGGTATCGGTGACAGCACAGCCCGAAAAATAATGCGGGCAAATAAGGTCAAACACTTTTATATCAGATGTACATACCTTATACCCAAAGCCTGCGTGATCGATTATGTGCTGAGCGAGGATTATGCGGGATACAGTAAGACACTCAAAGCGAGGGGTTGATCTTTAAGCCATTTGCAGAAATGCAGATGGCTTTTTCAATACCCGTACATAGCCGCCTGCTTCGCCGCAGGCGGCTAAATCTATGTAAAGGAGGAAACCCATATGGCGAATTGCAAAGTGATTGCTGTGACAAACCAAAAGGGTGGCGTGGGCAAAACCACGACCACCGCCAATCTCGGCATTGGACTTGCCCAGCAGAACAAGCGGGTACTGCTCATTGACGCAGACGCACAAGGCTCTTTGACCCTCTCCCTCGGCTACCCAAAGCCGGATGAGCTGCCTATCACGCTGGCGGACATCATGCAGAATGTAATCGACGATACCCCTATCCCGGACGGCTGCGGTATTCTGCATCACGGCGAGGGCGTTGACCTGCTTCCGGCGAACATTGAACTGTCCGGTATGGAGATCCGGCTGATCAACGCCATGAGCCGGGAAAGCGTGCTGCGGACATATATCAATGCGGTCAAACCCCATTACGACTATATCCTCATTGACTGTATGCCGTCGCTCGGTATGATGCCGATCAACTCACTGGCTGCAGCGGACAGCGTGATCATTCCGTCCCAGCCGTCCTATCTCTCGGCAAAGGGTCTTGACCTGCTGATGCAGTCCATCGCAAAGGTCAAGCGGCAGATCAACCCGAAGTTGAAAATCGACGGCATCCTGTTTACGATGGTGGACAGCCGCACCAACGAGGCCAAGGAGATCATCGCATCTCTGCGTAACCATTACGGCGAAAAGATCCGGGTATTCGGGACGGAGATCCCTTTTTCCGTCCGGGCCGCGGAAACCAGCGGCCGGGGCAAGAGCATTTTTGCCCACGACAAGAACGGCAAGGTCGCCGCCGCATATCGCTCGCTGACGAAGGAGGTGTTGGAGCTTGAGCGCAAAACCGAGAGATTTAGGGATGACACCGCTCGATGACCTGTTCTCCACCGACGAGAGCCGTGCCGAAGCGCAGCTTGAAAAGGTCGTCACGCTGAACCCTGCCGACATCTCCGACTTTCCCAACCACCCGTTCAAGGTCAAACAGGACGAGGCTATGGCGGAGATGGTGGACAGCGTAAAGCAGTACGGCGTGCTGGTGCCTGCCCTTGTCCGCCCCAAAGCGGACGGCGGCTATGAGATGGTCGCCGGTCATAGGCGAAAATGCGCGGCGACGCTGGCGGGCATCACCGAAATGCCCTGCATCGTCCGCAACCTCACCGATGATGAAGCGACGATCATCATGGTGGACAGCAATTTGCAGCGAGAAACGATCTTGCCGTCCGAAAAGGCATTTGCCTATAAGATGAAGCTGGAAGCTATGAAGCGGCAGGGGCAAAGGTCGGATTTAACTTCGACCCCACTGGAGCCGAAGTTAAAGGGCAGCCGTTCTAATGAGGAATTGGCTGCAAGCAGCCCGGACAGCAGATCACAAATTCAGCGTTTTATCCGCCTAACCGAACTGATTCCGCCGGTGCTTGACATGGTGGACAGCGGCAAGATCGCTTTCCGTCCCGCCGTGGAGCTTTCCTACCTCTCCAAAGAACAGCAGCAGAGCCTATATGACACGATGGAATGCGAGGACTGCACGCCGTCGCTGGCGCAAGCCATCAAAATGAAGGAGTTCAGCCGGGACGGGAAGCTGACGGAAGAAGTCATCCTCTCCATTATGCAGGAGGAAAAGCCGAACCAGCGTGAGCAGTTCAAAATGCCGAAAGAGCGTATCAGCAAGTATTTTGCTCCGGGGACGCCCGCACAGAAAATTGAAGATACCATCATCAAGGCATTGGAATTGTACCGCAGGCGGGAGCGCCAGCGGGATATGGAGCGATAGCCACTACCAAGGGGCAGCCATACCCATTTTCAATGTGTGTACGGCTGTGTCAGTGTGTTCCCCCTCTCCACACCTCACCCCCTCGAAACTACCTGTACTTCCCGAAAAAAGAGATAGTACAGCGGCGGCAGTTCTCACAGCTTTGCAGTTTTCGGCGGCGATCCGTACAATGAAAAGGCAAAGGAGGTCTGCGCATATGAAAAACGCAAAGATCATCGTCGTTTTAGCGCTGCTGACACTTTTTCTTTCGGGCTGTGCAAATGTGGATCGCTCCGAGGTGTCTGCGCCATCTTCTCAAGAAATGGTCGCGATCGAGCATGCACAAAGCACCGTGCCGCAGGAGAGCATAGCGGTTTCTGTTTCGGAAAGTACAGAGATTCCCGCAGAGAATACGGCCAAACCCGAAACGGAGAAAGCACAGCCGGAGGTTTCAATACCTGCCAAAGAGGAAACGCCGCCCGCCGTCAGCAGTCCCACGGAAATTGCCCCGCCGAAACCACCTGAACCCGAACCACCGACAGAACCAATGGCAACACAACCGCAGGAGCCCGAACTGCCCGCCGAAGAAGAACCCACAGAACCGGCGTTTGACATTCAGACTTGGGTCGACTACGCCAAAGCCTATGCCGAAAGCGTGGGACTGCGGCTGGAAAGTTCGGCGGTGGATTGCTGGGATAATCCTATTGATGCCGCCGCAGACCGCATCTATCTGGAACGGGATATTTGTTCCCGCCTGAACCGCTATGCGGCAGACGAAACCATTACGGATGTCTGGGTGTGGTACGAAGCGGTCGGAGCAAACAGTTACCTGATCTATATCGGGTACGCATAATTTCACACACTGAATGGAGCATCGCAGAAATGCGGTGCTTTTTTCATGTCAACAAGGAGGTAAACAAATGAAAGCATTCTATCGAAGGAGCATTTCGGGGTTGTTAGCCCTGCTGATCTGCTCCACTACTATTTGGAGCAGCGGCGTAACCGCCTTTGCAGCATCGTCCTCCGGGGAAACCGCTAAGTCCTACTCTGTGGCGTTTCCCAGAGATGGAGATGCCAATTTGGACACCAGCGGCACATGGGGGCACGACGAACTCCACTATATGAACGGCTGGACATCCGGTGAAAAGACTTGGATGACGACGCTGCACACCATCGGGGACTTTAACGGCCCGGCCTGTTACTGCATCGAACCGGGGGTACCCCGTCTGCTGGAAAGAACCTACGCTCGCTACGGCGAAGATTGCTGGAAGGACTATCCCTCCGAGTGCAACAGCACCATCGACGCTGACACCATCAAGACTCTGCTTGGGCGGATCATGCAGTACGGCTATCAGGGGAATCTATCCCTTGGCTGGCGTTCTCAGAATGATGCGGATGCCGACAAGCTGGCCCACATGATGGCAACGCAGGTGCTGGTATGGGAAACGGTCGTCGGGGAACGGGACGCCAATTTTAATCATATTGACCCCGGCAGTGCTGATGCCGTGAAATCCGTCTATCGAACAAGCCACCCGCTGTACAGCCGCTTCTCTGCTTATTATGACAGCATGGAAGCCAGCGTGAAGAAGCACACCATCGTCCCCAGCTTCATGGCCCGAAGCACCGGCAAGGCACAAACGGTCGAACTGAACTGGGATGGAAGTCGTTATGCGGCTACGCTGACCGATACCAACGGTGTGCTGAGTGATTACACCTTTTCCTCCGAGCAGGCAGGGATCACCTTTGCAACCAGCGGCAATACGCTGACCATCACTGCCGAAGCAGCCCCGGCGGAAACGGTGACGATCTCCGCCACCAAAAACAATACCCGTAAGGGTGTCGTGGTATGGAGCGATGGGCATTACGGCCCTGACGGCACAATGCAGGATGTGGTCACTTACAGTGCCACGATCAGCGATCCCGTCAAAGCCTATCTTAACCTGAAAGTGTCCTACGGCAGCACCAAGATCGTCAAGACCAGCGAGGACGGCAAGGTCGAGGGTATTTCCTTTACGATCACCGGCAACAGCGTGAACAAGACCGTTACGACGGGTGCAGGCGGTGTCATTCAGATCAACAACCTCGCGCCCGGCGTTTACACCGTCACCGAGCAGAGCTACGACAAATACGAACCGCAGGAGGTGCGCCGTGTCACCGTCGTCAGTGGTCAGGTGGCAATGGTCAGTTTCAATAACTCCTTGAAGCGCGGCACCCTCATCGTGACCAAGACCTCTGAGGACGGCTTGAACGAGGGCGTAAAGTTCCACCTTTCTGGCACTTCGCTTTCGGGGCTTGCGGTGAATGAATACGCCGTGACCGACAGCACGGGCAAGGCCGTGTTTTCCGATGTGCTGATCGGCACGGGCTACACGCTGGAAGAAGTCGATACGGCGATCCGCTATGTCGTCCCCGAAAAGCAGACGGCGGCAGTGGAATGGAACACCGTCACGAACAATAGCTTTACGAACATCCTGAAAAAGTGGAATGTCACCGTCACCAAGAGCGACACCGAAACAGGTCTGCCGCAGGGCGACGCCACCCTTGCCGGTGCCGTTTACGGCATCTATAAGGGCGACCAGCTTGTGGACACTTACACCACGGATGCCAACGGACAGTTCACCACGAAATACTATGTCTGCGGCGACGACTGGACCATCCGTGAGATCACGCCCTCCGAGGGCTATCTGCTGGACAGCACCGTTTATCCCATCGGCGCAGAGGCGAAGGACTACACCGTGGAATATAACACCACGACAAACGATGTGACCGAACAGATCATCAAGGGCAGAATCGCCATCATCAAGCACACCGATGACGGCGAAACCCAGCTTGAAACGCCGGAGGCCGGAGCGGAGTTTGCGGCCTTTTTGAAAGCCGCAGGCTCTTATGACAGCGCCAAGGCATCCGAGCGTGACTACCTGATTTGCGACGAAAACGGCTATGCGGCCACAAAAGACCTGCCCTACGGCATCTACACGGTGCATCAGACCAAGGGCTGGGAC
>ERZ779851.153-NODE-153-length-70331-cov-4.411036_pt1 | contig 70331 bp, 60 predicted proteins | sample MGYA00511094_ERZ779851 | MGnify/ENA primary metagenome ERZ779851 (study PRJEB29588, sample SAMEA2155512) | human gut metagenome | biome: human gut; feature: human-associated habitat; material: faeces | place: Denmark | collected 2008/2010 ...
CAAAGCTATCTGCCAGGCATAAGCACGCAATTTGACGAAGCCTAACGACCGATTTGGGTTAAACAGTGTGTTCGGGCAGGAAGAGCGTCTTGTTGTGCTTCAGCACTTCGGCGTCAAGGTAGAAGATGGTCTCTTCGGCCAGGTTGTTGATATGGTCGCCGGCGCGTTCAAGTTTGCGGAATATCCCGGCCGTTTCCAGGCACAGGCGTATGGAGGCGGTGTGTTCCGTGGCATAGCCGGTAAGGGTGTCTATGGCCTCGCGGTTCAGCTCGTCGAGTATTTCGTCTTTTTCGAAAACCGACTTGGCCATTGCGATGTCCTTGGCCTGCAATGCCTCGTGCGTTGTTTTGAGCATGTTCAGCACCGTGTCGTACATTTCCTTGAGCTTCAGCCGGCCGAAGAGTTCCTTGTCTTCGGGTTTTATTTCGGTTCGCAGCACGAAGCGGGCAATGCTGTCGGCATAGTCGCCTATGCGTTCGAGGTTGGTGTTTATTTTCAGCATGGCCAGGGTGAAGCGCAGGTCTATAGCCACGGGGTTGTATAGGGCTATGCAATCCTCGATGTCGCTGTCGATTTTTAGCTCGAAGGCGTTTACCCTTTTTTCGCGCGCAACCACTTTGTCGGCCAGTTGTTTGTCGGCGTTCAGCACCGACTGGTATGCGTTTTCCAGCTGCTGGTAAACCAATGTCCACATCTCGCTGATTTCTGTGCGTATGGCCTGCAATTCATTTTCTACGAATTTTACCATTGTGTCGTTCTTTTTTAGGTGATTAATGTTTTTTCCGGCAGCTGCAAATCAGCCGAAACGTCCGGTGATATAGTTTTGAGTGGCTTCCTTTTCGGGGTGGGTGAATATTTTCTTTGTCTCGCCGTATTCAATCATTTCGCCGAGGTAGAAAAATGCCGTCTTGTTGCTTACGCGGGCTGCCTGCTGCATGCTGTGCGTCACGATAACCACCGTGGTCTGCTCGCTGAGCTCGCAAATAAGTTCTTCTATCTTGGCTGTCGAAATAGGGTCGAGCGCCGAAGCCGGCTCGTCCATGAGCAGCACCGAAGGCTCCACGGCCATGGCCCTTGCTATGCACAGGCGTTGCTGCTGTCCGCCCGACAAGGCGTAGGCCGATTCCTTGAGTTTGTCTTTTACCTCATCCCACAGGGCCGCCCCTTTCAGCGCCGTCTCGACTCGCTCCTGTATGAAAGCCTTGTCCTTGATTCCGTTAACCCTCAGTCCGTAGGCCACGTTTTCGTAAATGCTTTTCGGAAAAGGGTTGGGGCGTTGGAACACCATGCCAACGTTCTTGCGCAGCACATCCACGTTAATTGAGGGTGCGTAGATGTCGTGGCCGTCGATTATTATTTTTCCCTCCAGCCTGGTGCCGGGAATCAGGTCGTTCATGCGGTTGAACAGACGGAGGAAAGTGGATTTTCCGCAGCCTGACGGCCCTATGAAGGCTACTACTTCGTTGCTCGGGATGTCGATGCTTATGTTTTTGAGGGCGTGAAAACTTCCGTAGTAGAAATCAACGTTTTTAGCTTCGATTTTGTTCATTTTTAATCGGGGTGTAGGTTATTTTGCTTTCAACTTGTTTTCGAAATGCTTGCGGATTCCGTTGGCCAGCAGATTCATTACAAGCACAATGGCTATGAGCACGAACGCCGTGCCGTAGGCAATGGGCATTTGCGCGTCGATGTCGGTTCCGCTCGTGGCTACCACGTACAAGTGGTAGGGGAGCGCCATGCACTGGTCGAAAATGCCTTGCGGCAGCTTGGGCAGGAAATATGCCGCGCAGGTAAACAGTATGGGCGCGGTCTCGCCCGATACGCGGCCCAAGGATAATATGAGCCCGGTTATTACTCGCGGGGCGGCCATGGGGAGCAATACCTTCCATATAGTCTGTGCGCGCGTGGCTCCCAAGGCAAGGCTGCCTTCGCGGTAACTGCCCGGAATGTCCCTGAATGCCTCTTCGGTGGTGCGTATTACGATGGGCAGGGCCAGCAGTCCCAGCGTAAGCGAGCCGGCCAGTATGCTGTCGCCGAAATCCATGTAGTTGACGAAAAATGCCATGCCGAACAGTCCGAACACTATCGACGGAATGCCTGCGAGGTTGTTGGTCATCATGCGTATGAAGCTCACCACCTTGCCCTGCGGGGCATATTCGCTCATGTAAATGCCGCTCATTACGCCCACGGGGAATGCGAAAACCGCACTGCCCAACATGAGGTAGAACGTTCCTACTATGGCCGGCCAGATTCCTCCGGCAGTCATGCCGTCGGTGGGAGGCATCGTGATGAAGTCCCAGTTTATTACGCCCGCTCCTTTAATGAGAATGAATCCAAGAATGTAAAACAGCAGCAGGGCTATAAAGTAACTTAACAGGCGGAAGCACATGAAAACGGTTTTCTGTATGGTACGCTTTCGGCGGGAATAAGCCATGTCGATTTGTACAGCCATTATTTTTTCAGTTTGTTGCGCGCCGAGACAATCTCTACGCACGAGTTAATTATAAGCGTGATGAAGAAAAGTATGACTCCCAGAAGGAACAACGCCTGGTAGTGCGCGCCGCCTGCAGGAGCTTCGCCCAACTCGGCGGCTATCGTTGCCGGAATTGTTCGCAACGGCTCGAGAATGCTCGTGGGCATGACAGCCGCGTTGCCCGTAACCATCAGCACGGCCATAGTCTCGCCTATGGCGCGTCCTATTCCCAGAACAACGCCCGACGTAATGCCCGACATCGAGAACGGAATAACAACCTTGTAAATGGTCTGCCATTGTGTGGCTCCCAAAGCAAGGCTTGCCTCGCGCATGCTTCGCGGGCAGCTTCTCATAGCGTCTTCGGCCACTGTTATTATTGTGGGCAAAGCCATTATGGCTAAGACAATGCTTCCCGCAAGTCCGGATTCGCCTACGGGAAGGTTGAACGTGTTTTGCAGGAACGGTACGATTATAGTCAGACCGAAGAAACCATATACTACCGACGGTATGCCATTCAGCAGTTCAATTATGGGTTTCAACGCTTTGCGTACCTTGAAGTGGGCCACTTCGGCCATGTATATCGATACAGCCAGCCCGAAGGGCAGAGCTATCAATATTGCAAAGAAACTTACCCATAGCGTCCCGCTTATAAGCGGCAGGATACCGAATATAGGTGACGGCGTGGCTGTAGGAAACCATTCGTTGCCTCCCAGTACGTCTTTGACCGAAATGTTGTTGTCGGGCATTATTCTGACATCCGGCTGGTCTTTTACCAGCACATCAGGCACGAAAGCTATTATTCCCGGCGTTTTGTGTATCTGTTCGGCAATTTTTTTGCCGGCGTGCTCATATTCCGCGCCCAGTTCTTTTTCGGAATAGTATTTGTCGAGGTCTTCAAGGCGGAAAGTCTTTACAGGCATGTCAGAACCGCCCACGTCTTTCCAGTTGGTTATCTCCTCGTCGAAAATCTGCTTTATCTGCTGTGCGTTAAGCCGCTCCACAGTGTTTGCAGGATTTACGGCCAGCACGTAGCCTTTTTCGACAACCGGGTTGCTGAACAGTCCCACCGCTTCGGTGAAAAGAAATCCTATTATGAGCAGTATTACAATGCTTGTAACGAATCCGCTTACCGTGAGCACCCGTCCGGCTATAATATCTATCAGCTTTTTCATGATTGCTATTGTGTGTTATCGTGGAATGAAACCTAACTCGAGCGTCTTTTTGCGGCTTTCGGGCGAGGCTGTGAATTGCAGGAAAGGCTTTACGGCGGTTTCGTTCTTCTTGTCGTAATAGTAATAGAGCGGTCTGACGATGGGATACTCCTTGCGCATGGCGCTCTTTACCGAAGGATGTACGTAGTGCCTGCCGCCGTCGTAGGATACTGCCAGAGCCTTTACGTAACGGTTCAGGTAAGCCAGTCCCACGTAGCCTATGGCTCCTTTTGTTTGACGCACCGACTGGATTATCGCGCCTGTTGCGGGCATGGACAGTATGCTGCTCATGTAGTTCTTGTTTTTAAGTACGCTTTCCTTGAAAAACTCGTATGTTCCCGATGAAGTTTCACGCGAGTAAACCACTATTTTCATGTCTTTGCCGCCTACTTCCTTCCAGTTGGTTATCTTTCCGCGGAATATGTTTTCCAGTTGTTCGCGTGTCAGTTGTCTTACCGGGTTTTCCGGATTTACTATTATGGCCAGCGCGTCGTAGGCCACTATAACCTCTACCGGGTCGTGTTTCGACTGTTTCATTTTCATCTTCTCGCTGAACTTTATTCGCCGCGAGGCCATTGCCAGGTCGGTAGTGCCTTCCATTAATGCGGATATGCCCACGCCGCTGCCGCCGCCGGTTACGGTGACGGTGGCATTGGGATTTTGCTGCATGTACATCTCCGAAAGGCTTTGCGTGAGCGGAAGAACCGTATCGCTTCCCTTTATGCGTTGCGCCGCCAGTATTGCCGGGAGCGAAAGGCATAATAACATTACTGATAGAACACGTCCTTTCATCTGTAGTATATGATATGTTTTTTGAGGTATAAAGGTCCGAAACGGATGTTTCAAATGTGTTAACCCATTGATACGTTTTCATTAAATAGTCAAGGGCCGCGGCGTCGGTAAACCGTGATATTGTTAATCTTCAGGCTTTTGCTTTCTCGTGGGATTTTCCTAACTTTAACCCTGTGTACGCCATGTTGCTTTGCAGGCGCGAGGTTGCATGGTTTATGTGCTTTAATAAATAAAGGTATTCCGATACGTAATGTTTAATTCAAGTTGTGTTGTTATGATTCCTGCAAGAGTGAGAACCCTTTTGGGCGTTTTGTTGCTGGCGGTTGCGTCCCCGGCGCAAAAGGGCTGTGATATGCCGCAGTTGATAGACAAAGTTATGTTGCAGGCGGCGGAGCGTTATGCCAATATGGCTTCCGGGCTGGAGAAAGGCAAAATGCCGCGCACCTTTTCGGGCGGACGCCTGGTGCAGGCCGATATAGGCTGGTGGTGCAGCGGTTTTTACCCGGGCACGCTGTGGTATCTGTACGAATATACCGGTTCTGGAAAAATCAAGGAGCTTGCCCGCTCGTACACGGAACTGCTCAAGCCGCTCCTGTCGCGCAAAACCGACCACGACATCGGGTTCCAGCTGTTTTGCAGTTTCGGCAACGGATACCGCCTTACCGGCGACACGGCCTACCTCGGTGTATTGCGCAAGGGGGCAGGCATTCTTGCGGCACGCTTTAACCCGGCAGTAGGCGCAACCCGCAGCTGGGACCATTCGCACAACCGCTGGAAGTTTCCCGTAATAATCGACAACATGATGAACCTTGAGCTGCTGATGTGGGTAGCCGGCAACGACGGAACCGATACCTTGAAAAACGTGGCTGTCGCCCATGCAAACACTACCATGCGCAACCATTTCCGCCCGGATTTCAGTTCATACCACCTTGTGGACTACGACCCGGCAACGGGCAAGCCAATCGGCAAACAGACCGTGCAAGGTTACAGCGACGGGTCAAAGTGGGCGAGAGGCCAGGCCTGGGCACTGTACGGCTATACCATGATGTACCGCTATACGGGTGATAAACGTTACCTCGAGCAGGCGCAGGGCATTGCCGACATGCTTATTCCGCTGTTGCCCGAGGACGGAATACCGTACTGGGACTTCGACTCGCCGCTTATTCCAGACGATGTGCGCGACGCTTCGGCCGGGGCTATAATGGCGTCGGCGCTTGTGGAGCTGAGCGGCTTTGCAGGCAAGAAAGGGGCGGAGTATCTGGATGTGGCCGAAAGGCAGCTGCGCAACCTGGCTTCGCCGTCCTACATGGCCGCTCCGGGAACTAACGGCAATTTCCTGCTCATGCACAGTGTGGGCAGCAAACCCGGAAAGAGCGAAGTGGATGTGCCGCTCACGTATGCCGACTATTACTTTATCGAGGCGCTGGTGAGGATGGACAAACTCGTGCGGAAAAACAGCTCCGGCAGAACGGATTGACGGTGTCTGTTTTGTGTCTGTTTTCGGGCATGAGTTTTCAGTGCTGGAAATGAGAAGGTTTTACACTCCCGGGAGAAAAGAAAAAATACAAGGCACATAATTCAAAATATGTCTGACATATTTTAAAATAGGTCGGACATATTTTTTTCGTGCCTTTTTAACGTGTAAAAAACAAACCCGTGCGGAAAGCATTTTTTCCGGCACGGGTTTTCTGTTCTCTAAAGTCCGTTTTGCCATGTGCCCGGCACGTTTGGCATGTGCCGTTGCAGTGCGTAGGGTTTATCGAGTCATGTATCTTTCGTGTGAATGGTCGGTAAGGCAGTTGGGGTCGGTAACCGTAAGGTTGAAGAAAATTCCGTTGCCTCCGCTTTCGGTGGCTTCGAGAATCTTGTTCTCCTTTGCCGCGTTGCCCTTGCTTATCCCGGCGTTCATGTTCATCACGCGGGCATTGAACCTGCCCTTGGTGCGGAACACGGTGTGCTTCTCGCCACGGTTACTGTACCAGTAAACAAAGCAGTTGTTGTAAAGGCTTGCGCCGCCGTTGGTGTAGAATCCCGTGGCAAACTGGTCGCTGTAGCAGAAGTCGTACCAGTTGTTCCCGCCCTCGTCAATGAATCCGCAGCTGCTTTCGTATCCTTCCTTGTTGTTGTAGTAAAGCGGGTGAAGGTTGCGCATACTGTTGCCGCTCGACTTGAGCCACACGCCTATGTGCACCCCGCCTATGCGCATGTTGGTAAGCGTGTTGTCGAACCCCTCGACAAGCACGCCCACACTCTCAGATGTGAAGTTGCCCACGATATTCACATCGTGTATGTCGCTGTCCGACGAGCCGCTGTTGGCTCCATGCTTTATGTGCAGGCCCACGGTAACGTTCTTAATCGACGTGTTGCGCACCACGGTCTCGCGCCCGCCGTCGATAGACACTCCTTTGGCCACCTTGTTCCCGTCGATTATTCCTCCGTCAAGGAAATAGTTGCTGCCCGGAATGCGTATGTCGTTGTACGGGTCTTTGCCGCCTAAGCGAATCATTGCCTCGTCGTGTTTCCAGTTGGCGTCGGCGCGTATTATGGCGTAGTTCGAGAGCATGAGCGCCACGCTCTTCTTGGGGTCGGCGGGCGTGAGTATTGGTTTGCTTATAAGGTACGTCCCGTCGGGGAAATATATTGTACGGTTGGGGTTGTTGTCGATTATCTTTTGGATTGCATCGCTTACGTCCTTTTTGCCGTCGTTCTTTATGTAGTCGGTAACTACGACGTAGCCTTTCTGTTTAGGGCTGAGGTGTGCGGCAACTGATGACGATACGAGGATAAAGCTGATGAGCAGACAGATTTTTTTGAAATTCATGATATTTACAGTTATTAAAGGTTATTGTTCGCAAATTTAACATTAACGCAAAAGATAGCCGCGCCTCGTGCACTTAATAAATGTTATATTTCCGGCATTTCCGGCGCTGAAAGTGGCTTTTTAAGCAAAAAATGCCTAATCCGCTTTGACGCAGGTGGGGCATTTCTTTTAACACGCAGTGCACGCGTTTGGGTTTTCCTGCCGTTTTTGCCGGCGGCAGGTACTGCGCGGCAGGGTTTTGCCTTGCCGTATGGTTTTTATTGCAACGGCTTTCTTTGCAGTGTGAACAGGAATTCCAGTCCTCCGCTTTTGCGGTTGCGCACCGTAATGTTCCCGTGGTGGAAAGTAACGGCGTTGCGCACAATCGAAAGGCCGAGGCCCGAGCCTCCCAGTTCGCGCGTGCGCCCTTCTTCGGCGCGGTAAAAGCGTTCGAACAGGCGGGGCAGATGTTTTTCGGGGCAGCCCTTTCCCGTGTCGTAGAACAGGAAATAGCAGAAATCGTCGCCGCTTTTGTAGCATTCGGCATGTATCGTTACCCCTTGTCCGGCGTAGCGCACGCTGTTTTCCACGAGATTCCTGAAAATAGAATACACCAGCGAGTAGTTGCCGTAAACTTCAGTGTCCTGCGGTATGAGGCTCTCGGTCTTTATTCCGGCTTCTTCTATTTTGGCCCGCAGTTCTTCAAGCACGTCGTCCATTATTTCGGCGGGGTGTATGATTTCCTTAGTCATAGTTTCGGGCGCTTCCTCAACCTTGTTTATTATCGACACGTCGCGTATCAGTTCGGTAAGTCGCAGCACCTGATTGTGGGCACGCTGCAGGAAATACATCTTCTTTTCTTCCGAAAGTCCCTTGCATTCCATTATCGTTTCGATATACCCGCGTATGCTGCTCACCGGTGTTCGCAGTTCGTGGGTTATGTTGTTGCTCATTTGCTGCTTTATCACGTGGTTCTTTTCGGCGTGGGTTATGTCGTAGAGCGTTATTTCGAAGTCGCCTTCTGAATATATCAGCACCTGTACCGAGAAGTGCGTGCCTCCCGATGTTATGGTGAAGCGCGTTACCGGTGCCGTGCCGCTTGGTGTCCTTCCGGTCTGGTTGTTTAGCTGTACGTATTGCAGCGCCGGGCTGAAGGCGGGGTCGTCCCAGAGTGTGCTTATGTCGCCTGTGGGATTGGGCAGTATGGCGTTTACGTATTGGGTAAATCGCGGGTTGGCGTAAATTATTTCCCGGCGGTCGTTGAAAATGGCTATTCCTCCTTCGAAGTACTGGAAGTGTTTCAGCAGCCGTTCCCGCCCGGCGCGCGCCTCGCGTCCCTTTTCGTCCAGTTCCTTGTAGGCTTCCATTATCTTACGGCCTATCTCGCCGAGTTCCGAGTGGGGGAAGTCGATTTTTACATACGACAGCCGTCCCCGTTCGGCTTCGTTTATGAATGTGCGCAGGCGTGAAATGGATTTTCCCATGCGGTCGGACAGGAATATAAGCATTACTATCACTATGGGGAAGACGATTAGCACGAACCAAAGGAACACGCTGCTCGGTTTCAGGAAGTTGCGTATGTCGGGAGTGTACGGTAGCGCCACTCTTACTATGAAGTGCGGGTACGACTTGGCGTAGTAGAAGTATTCCACCTTCATGGTGGCCGATTCGCGTATGTCGTAGCCGTCGTTTTTTGTGAGTGCTTCGATTACTTCCGGCCGGTTGGCGTGGTTGTCCATTTTTTCGGTATGGTTGCGCACGGATTCGTAGAGCACTCTGCCGTTGTGCCTCATGATAGTCATTCTTATGGCACTGTCGGGCAGTGTTGTTACGAAATGCTCTATTTTCTTGGTGGCCACCTTGCCGGTATCTCGCTCCATTATGCCGGCTGCCAGGTCGGCGTAGCATTGCAGCCGTTCGCGCAGCAGTCGTGCGCTGTAGCTTTGCTCGTGGCTCATTTCGAATGCCACGAGTACGGCCGCGAACACGGCGAACGTTGCCGTGAACGACAGGAGCAGTTTGTATTTGTAGCTTAGTTTTATCATTTGCTTTCAATGAAGCAGTAGCCGTATCCCTGGCGGTTGGTTATCTGTTTGCCTTCTTCGCCGAGTTTGGTGCGTATGCGTGCTATGTGCACGTCTACGGTGCGTGCGAGCACAAGTGTGTCGTTGCGCCATACGCGCTCGAGTATTTCCTCGCGCGAGAACACGCGCCCGGGCTCGCACATCAGCAGTTTGAGTATGCCGAACTCCTTGGGTGTGAGCATTACTTTGCCGCTGCCCGCAGTTACGGTCTTGGTGGAAGTGTCGATTTCTATTCCTCCGAGCGACACTATCTTGTTTTCGTTGGCTTCGGTGTCTTTTGCAGGCGACTTGCGGCGGCGCAGCACTGCTGCCACGCGGGCCAGAACCTCGTGTATGGAGAACGGTTTGGGGATGTAGTCGTCGCCTCCGGCCGAGAAGCCTGTGAGCAGGTCGTTTTCCGTGTCCTTGGCTGTGAGGAATATCACGGGTATGTCGTTTTTCAGTTCGGTGCGCAGTTTTTTTGCCATGGCAAAGCCCGACATCCCGCCCATCATGACATCGAGGAGTATCAGGTCGTGCTGCGGGCCGAGCATGTCGAGGGCTTCTTCGGCCGAAGAAGCGGTGTCTACTTCATATCCTGCGCCCTCGAGGTTGACCTCGAGGATTTCGCGCAAATCCGGTTCGTCGTCTACTACTAAAATCCTTCCTTTGTTCATACGTCGATGTGATATGTCGTGCAATATTACGCATTTATGGCGTAGTGGAGGCAATTGGCGGCGTTAAGATTTGATTAAGAGATTTGCGCGCCGATGTATGCGCCGCATTGCAAGGCGGCTCAGCATGCGGCCGTCGTGCTTTTCCGTGCGTTCCCCGAGAGCGGATACGGACATCGGGCGACGGAAAACCGGGGCGGAAAAAGGGCGTTTTTTGAGTGGAAAAATTGAAAACTGATTTTCAGTGCGTTTACCCCACATGGGAGCAAAGAAAAAAAGCAAGGCACATATTTCAAAATATGTGCCTTGTATTTTAAAATATCTCAGACCTATTTTTTGCCTTTTCAAATACGGATGATAGCAAGGCAGACAAAAACGACAGTTTTTTCGTACACTTTAATTCAGTGTGAAAACAAGCCTTAACTGCTACGGAAAAACAGAACGGGTTACGGACTTTTGCCCGCAACCCGTTTCTGGCTCTATGGAAGAATGGATATTAAACGATTCCTTGTGCCATCATAGCCTTGGCAACTTTCATGAATCCGGCGATGTTTGCGCCTTTCACGTAGTTGATATAGCCGTCGGGCTGTGTACCGTAGCGTATGCAAGCCTCGTGAATGCTCTTCATTATGCTGTGGAGCTTGTTGTCAACTTCCTCAGACGACCAGTTGAGGCGCTCTGAGTTCTGTGTCATTTCAAGACCCGATACCGACACACCGCCTGCGTTTGAAGCCTTGCCCGGAGCATACAGTATTTTTGCTTTCTGGAACTCTGCGATAGCCTCAGGCGTGCTGGGCATGTTTGCACCCTCGGAAACAGCTATTACACCGTTCTTCAAAAGTGCGCGTGCGTCGTCGCCGTCTATTTCATTCTGTGTAGCCGACGGGAGGGCGATGTCGCACTTCTCGTTCCAAGGACGTGCACCGGCAACATACTTAACGCCGTATTTCTCGGCATATTCACGGATACGTCCGCGCTCTATGTTCTTCAGTTCCATAACGTAGTTCCACTTTTCGCGGTCTATGCCGTCGGGATCGTAGATGTAACCGTCGGAATCAGAGAGGGTAACAACCTTTGCACCAAGGGTGATGAGTTTGTCAACAGTATATTGAGCCACGTTGCCCGAGCCGGATACGCACACGGTCTTGCCTTTGATGTCTATGCCGCGCGTCTTGAGCATTTCGAGCAGGAAATATACGTTTCCGTAACCGGTAGCTTCGGGACGGATAAGCGAACCGCCGAATTCCAGACCTTTTCCGGTAAACGTGCCGGTATATTCGTGTGTGAGTTTCTTATACATTCCGAACATGTAGCCTACTTCGCGTCCGCCTACACCTATGTCGCCTGCGGGAACGTCGGTATCAGGACCGATATTGCGCCACAGCTCGGTCATGAAAGCCTGGCAGAAACGCATAATCTCGCCATTGCTCTTGCCGCGGGGGCTGAAATCCGAACCACCCTTTGCACCACCCATAGGAAGCGTGGTAAGAGAGTTCTTGAAAGTCTGCTCGAACGCAAGGAACTTCAGGATACCGAGGTTTACTGAAGAGTGGAAACGCAAACCGCCTTTGTACGGGCCTATTGCGTTGTTGTGCTGAACGCGGTAACCTGTGTTGGTCTGCACTTTGCCTTTGTCGTCAACCCAAGTTACACGGAACGTGTAAATACGATCGGGAATGCAGAGACGCTCTATAAGGTTGGATTTCTCAAACTCGGGATGTTCGTTGTATTCATCCTCAATGGTGGCTAAAACCTGCGATACGGCCTGGATGTATTCAGGCTCGTTCGGATAACGACGTTTTAAAGTGTCGAGTACTTCGTTAGTTTTCATCTTGATTGTTTTATTGCATTAAACTCTTCCGGCTGCAAAAGTATAAAAAAGTTTATAATTCGAGCGAATTAATTGAAAAAAATCGCTATTTCCCCGCTTAAAAAATAAAAAGTCATCATTTTCCGGCCTTACAACGGGCTTTTATTTACAAATACGGGATATATTACCGAGAGTTTTTGAACAAAGCACGTATTTTTACACCTAATCATAAACAAATTTCCAAAATATCGCTAAATATCCTGAAAAATGAAAAGCAAAGCGGCTTGCAAACCGCCTTGCTTGGTAAAAAAGTGCCGACTGCAGGCTAAAATGCCGCAATTTGTGGTTTTTAAATCACCGGCAAGGCGTTTTCAGAAAACCACCCTGCGTGCGTATGGCGGCTGCGCGGTATTGTCCACCTTCTGTTCCATAAGATGATATAACGGAGAGAGTATTACATCAGTTCCTTCCACCAGGAACAGATTGCCTCCCAAAGATTCGAAAGCCGAAGTGCGTGCAAATCCCGCGGCACAGGCATCCTGCGCCGCAAGCAACAGAGGGCCGCAAAAGACTTTGAAGCTGCCGCTTTCGTTATTCTCGCTGTTAAGCGTGCTTTCTATGCGCGGTTTCATGTCGAAAGCCACCTGAATGCGGTCGCCTGCCTTTAATTTCATGGTTATCGAGGCCATTCCCTCCGCAACGGATGTTTCCAAAGGTGTCTTCCCGTTCAGCGTTACCTTGAAGCCCTCCATCCACGACGCATGTGCGAGGGAAAGCGTCACTTCACGCTTTGGCGCAGAAATCACACGTATATCCACGCGGTTGTCGAAAGGATAACTCGTTGTTTCCTGAATGCAGAGCACCTCTTTCCTGCCGAAAGGCACGGTAATTTCGGCATTATGGTAAAAAGGCAGCGCCACTTCGTTGCCACGTCGGAATGCGGCATACTCCACGGCACGCCCCAGTCCCTCGCCTCCGCGCATTGTGCAGCACCACCAGGCTTCGTTGTCGCTTACGGCAACACACGGCTGCCCGAATCCCTTGCCCGGGCATTTGTCTGTACCGAAGCCGCCGTTCGCCCGCTGGCCGTGGCAAATGGCATTATAATAAATCATCTCAGCGTCGTCGCGATACGCTGCCTTGCCCGTAAGTTGCCACAGCTGTGCTGCCACGATGTACGAGTCTACTATGGCACAAGGCTCAGTCCAGGTTTCGTAACGGCGGAACCAGTTGTAATTGGCATAGTTCTCGGTCATACCGTATTGGCGGTAGTATTGCCAGCGTTTCTCTACCTCGCCTAGCAGTTCCTTGTTGCCCGTAATGCCGGCATACCTTATCAATCCGCGCAACGCGGTAAGCGTGGCATGCGTCTGCGCCTTTATGCCCACCACATCCACCTTCAGGAACAAGTCGACAAGCTCATCTATTACCGGCTTCAGCTTCTTGTTGCGCGTCACCTCGTAAGCCTGGATAAGCCCGTCCATTCCTATGAACACACATCCCACGTCGGTCGACAGCCTCCACCGTCCTATCGTCTCGCCCAAGCTGCCCGAAGCGCCGCCTTTAGTATCGCTCCGGCCGGCGGGGTCGATAGGATATTGCAGCATGATGTCCCTGCCCTCAACGAAAAGATTTTCGGATATGCTCCGTATTATTGGCAGCACGGTCTTGTCGTTTTTCCAACGGTAGTACTCGCAAAGCCCGCGCAGCACCCACCCGTTGCCCGACAGTTGCTGCTCGTCGAGCGAGTCCTTATGTATAGTGCCGAAATACCCGCGTTCGTTCAAGTGTGAAGGTATCCGGCGAATTATTTCGGAAAGATATTTTGGCTCGCGTCCCGAAGCTTGTGCGTCCATCACAAGTCCCAAAATAGTACGCCCTTCGGTATCGCCCGGCCAATAACCCGACTGCTGCTCGGTGAGGAACACACGGTCGGGCCGGTAACGTTCATCTTCAAGGCGTGCCATATTGCGCAGCACGCGGCTGTTGAGTTCGCCACTCACGCTGATATTGGCAAAGCCTACGGGTATATATTGCGTTTTGTCGTTCGCGCCGGCGTTTGAAAACACAGCCGCCGCAAATAGCGCAACCGCCGATACGGCTGTGCGCAGGGTGGAATACTTAGGCATAAATCAGAAAAATCTTTAATTAAATCATACAAATATAGTGAAAGGTGAGCGCAGAGACAAATGAAAACGAATGTTTTCAAATTTGGCTTTGCCGAACCGAATCCTATATTCTATAAATATAATGAAAGGTGAGCGCAGAGACAAATGAAAACGAATGTTTTCAAATTTGGCTTAGCCGAACCGAATCCTATATTCTATAAATATAGTGAAAGGTGAGCGCAAAGACAAATGAAAACGGATGTTTTCAAATTTGACTTTGCCTGACTATAAACGGAATGCAAATAAAACCCGTCTTCGATGAATAACGATTCATACTTCTCCTATAATTATTCAAAAGTACAAGAAGAAAAAGGCTTTTATAACCGTTTGAAAACCAAGTGTCCTTTTAGGACAAAAAATATGTCTGACATATTTTGAATTATGTCAGACATATTTTCGATTATGTGCCTTGTAATTTCAAAAAAATCCTACCCCGTTTTTCCGGCGCGCGAATACTTATTCATCAAGAGCCGGAGCCGTACTTGCAGCAGGCGGACAAATCCGGCCTGCGCCGTTGCGGCTGCGCAAACGGGCGGCAGGCGTTACTCGGCCACAAACGTCTGCACTTGCACGTCGCGGCTGTTAGGGCCTACCATTACCTCGAACTCGCCAGCGTCATACTTGTACACAAGGTCGGCATTGTAATACTTCAGCTCGTCGGCGCTTATGGTAAACGTAACGTCGCGGCTCTCGCCTTTCTTGAGGAATATGCGGCTGAAGCCTTTCAGTTCTTTCACAGGCCGCGCTATGTCGGCATACTTGTCGTGGATGTAAAGCTGCACCGTTTCGGCCGCGTCGCAGTTGCCCGTGTTCTTGACCGGCACGGTGACATTTATTGTCCCGCCCTTGGGCATTGTAATCGGGCTGCCTTTCACTACGCTGCCGTCTTCGGGCTTTGCGCCGACACTAAGCCTCATCTCACCATACTCGAACGTGGTGTAGCTCAATCCGAAGCCGAAGGGATAGAGCCCGTCGTTGGGGCAGTCGATGTAGTTGCTTGCGTAGCGGTTGAACGTGTTCGGGTCTCCGTCGGGACGGCCTGTGGCCATCTGGCTGTAATAAAGCGGCATTTGTCCCACGCTGCGCGGGAATGTGGTGGTGAGCTTGCCCGAAGGCGATACCTTGCCGAAGAGCACATCGGCCACAGCGTCGCCCGTTTCGCTTCCGCCGAACCACACGTTGAGTATGGCGGGCACGTTTGCGCTCTCCCACGTGAGGTCGAGCGGGCGACCGGTGAACAGCAGCAGCACAACAGGCTTGCCTGTCTTAACCAATGCTTTGAGCAGGTCGCTTTGCGCGTCGGGAATGCGGATGTCGGTGCGCGAAGCCGATTCGCCCGACATGTCGGAGCACTCGCCCACAGCTGCCACAATCACGTCGGCACGCGAGGCAACCGACAACGCTTCGGCCAGGAGCTTCCTGTCGTCGCCGCGCTGCAACGGACGAATGCCCACGGCGCCGGCTTCCATTTTTTCGTCATAATAAACGTTGCTGCCCTTGGCGTAGAGTATCTCGGCGCGGTCGCCCACAGCAGCGCGCAGCCTGTCGAGAAGCGAAGAATGCTTTGTGGGGTCGCACGTCATGCTCCACATGCCGCACATGTTGTTTGCCGCGTCGGCCATTGGACCTATAAGCGCAATGCGTCCTTTCATCTGCAACGGCAGGACATTGTTGTTCTTCATCAGCACGAACGTCTCGGCCGCAATGCGGCGTGCCTCGGCGCGGTTCTCGGCCGAATAGGTTACTTTCTGTGCGCGGAGCGTGTCGCAGTATTTATAGGGGTTGCTGAAAAGCCCCAAATCGTATTTCATCTCCAACACCCTGCGGCACGCTTCGTCGATACGCTCTTCGGATACCTTGCCTTCCTCGATGGCTTCCTCCATAGTATTGAGGAAACTGCCCGACACCATATCCATGTCAGTACCGGCATTCATGGCAAGGATACCTGCTTCCTTGAGCGGAGCAACGCCGTGGGTGTTCATCTCTGCTATGGAGTTATAGTCGGTAACTACCATTCCCTTGAATCCCCATTGCTTGCGCAGCACGTCTTCAATGAGCCACTTGTCGGCCGTTGCGGGTATGCCGTCTATTGTATTGAACGAAGTCATTACTGTTCCCACTCCTGCTTCAACGGCAGCCTTGTACGGGGGCAGGTATTCGTTGAACATCTGTACGCGACTTATGTCGGTGCGATTATAATCCCTACCCGACTCCGACGCACCGTAAAGCGCGAAATGCTTGAGGCATGCCATTATGCTGGAATCGGATTCCTGCAGGTTGCTTCCCTGGTATCCGCGCACGTAGGCACGCGCCATGGCTGCTCCCAGGTAAGGGTCTTCGCCGTTGCCTTCGGCAATACGTCCCCACCTTGCGTCGCGGCATATATCTACCATCGGGCTGAATGTCCAAGCTATACCGTTTGCACTTGCTTCTTTGGCAGCCACCTGAGCCATGCGCTCAACGGCCGTGGTGTCCCAACTGCAAGCCAGCGCCAGCGGTATGGGAAAGATAGTCTGGTAGCCATGTATAATGTCGGCGCCGACAACCAGAGGTATGCCTAATTCTGTTTCTTCAACGGCAATGCGCTGCAATTCACGGATTTTTTCAACGCCTTTCACGTTGAAAAAGCCGCCTATCTCGCCGGCTTTAATCATTTTGGCAAGGTCGGCACTCTGCACCGCACCCGTAACCATGTCGCCACCCGAGGGGAGGTTCAGTTGCCCCAACTTTTCGCGGAGCGTCATTTTGTCCATTAAGTCAGAAATAAACTTGTCTTTTTCAATCTGCTTGCTGTCGGACGATGATGTACACCCGCAAACCAAGGCGGCTGCAAATCCGAACAGGACGAGGATTTTCGTTATCTTCATAATTCTATTATTTATATGAGTGATTTGTTAATGGTCGCACTACAGGCAAACGGTTGAAAGCAAACCGCAATATGTTACATATATAGTGAAAGGTGAGCGCAGAGACAAACAAAAACGGATGTTTTCAAGTTAGCCTTTGCCGAACCGAATCCTATATTATACAAAAGTAGCGAAAGACTGTTGCAAGGACAAACGAAAATCGAAGTTTTTATCATATATAATGATATATAACCCGATATATTTCTTATTGTTGCCCGAGCGGCAAGGTGGACAGACCGCTTCACTACTCGCCCCGCAACACGCATGAAGCCCTGTTTCACAAACCGAGCACGCCGTACACTACAATAAACCGCAACCGTGTTACGGTGCAACAGCCATGAAGATTTCCGAAACAAATCCCGCCGGAGATGAATAAATATTACTACGCGGGAAAAACAGGGTAGGACTTTTTTGAAAAAGCAAGGCCGGAAATCGGAAATATGTCTGACATAATTTGAAATATGTCAGACATATTTTTTGCCAAAAAAGGAAGCCTGTGTTTCAATCAGTTACAAAGGCCTGTTTTTCTCCCTGTTTTGAATAAAATCCGATTGCCGGATTGATAAATATTCTGTAATTTTATGGTGCGAAACGGCGGTTGCATGACTGCCACAAATATTATTATAAAAATATATGGCGCAAACAGTTGTTCTTATCATAATAACCGCATTAGTAGCGTTAACGCTTTACGGCACAAGCCTGCTGGCAACGAAATACCCTACCGTAATAAGCGGTTTCAAGTGGGGCACTACTCCAGAAGAAATTGAGGAAGACAAGACATGGCTGCAAAAATTCCACAAAGCCATGCGGTTATCTGCGGCCGTCACCATGGCAGGCGGCATAGCGGCTGCGCTGTTGGAAAGCAACGTATGGTTTATTGTTTTCATATCAGTTCCTGCCCTTGCGGCGTCAATATACGTAGCAGCCACAAGTCCTAAAAGGGAAACCGGGGCATTGCACGACAGGCGGACTAAGGCCGGGATAATAATCTGCGTCGCTGTCGTTATGATGGTGGCAGCCCCTATCATTTATATCTGCAACGCCGACCTGGATGTAACATTCAGAGAAGACAGAATGGAGATAGCAGGCATTTACGGCACAGCCATAAGATACAGCGACGTTGCGGGAGTCACAGAATGCGAAAGCCTGCCCGCCATTTCCTACCGCTCCAACGGTTTCAGCCTCGACAATGTGAATCTGGGGCATTTTAAAACGAAAAACGGGCAAACAGTCAGACTGTTTACCCATTCAAAGAAGTTTTTCATCCGCATTGAAACCAAAGGCGGCGATTGCCTGTATTTAAGCAAAGAACGGCCGGCGGCCACAAAGCGGCTTTACTACGAAATTTCCAGACGTTGCAACAGCTGCGACCAAAAGGGCCGTCGCCGTACACTACCTGCTGAACAGTAGCATTAACGCCGGTATGCCGGAAGCGGAATAGCTGTCTACCTCCGCGCTTTCGTCCAGTTTCTTATGGTATTCGCCACCGCACAAATTACGCGAAACGTCGCGGTTTTGCCACCCGCTTTTGATGTTGCGCAACAGGAACGGCAGATATTGCTCCTGCTTGCAATCGTAAACCAACATGGCCATGTATTGCGCGAATATGGCAGTGTATATGCCTTGCTCTATCCCGCTTTCAAAGGGTAACAAGCCGTGTTCGGCCGACATTTCACCAACTGTATAGTCCGCCGCAAGTATTGCATTCCGAAGATACTGCTTTTCGCCCGTTGCCTTGTACAATAAAACCGACGCGCCTATAAATGTAGCCTGGTTGTACACGTGCGTCTTCCAGTCGGGCGAGTTGTTGCCGTGGCGGCTGTCGGCCACACGTCCGTTCTGTTTGTCGAACAGGTTTTCCACGCCCCATTGGTATATCTCCTTACCTTTTTCCAAATATTCCTGCCTTGAAGGAAAAGCGTCGTTGTTGCCCGCATGGCTCTCCCGATTATCGGGTACATTATTATATAATGTGAGCGCGGCAACCGCAGTGGGAAAGTTAATGCAAGCCATCTTTCCATCGCCGAACTTATTGGGCCTCGGGTTCTTAATGGGCGCCCAGCACCAGAACATGCCGCCGTTCTCGGCGTCGTATGAGCCGGTATCGCCCACCTTTTCCGACCCGAACCATACCCGTTTGAAACTCTCCTCCGACAGTTGCAGGTATTCTTCGTTGCCGAACAGTTCGTAAGCGCGCGCCAGGCTGATGGTCCACCACATAATGTCGTCGTAAATGAACCAACCTGTGTTCTCGTTGTTGTCGTCGAAATCAAAGCCACAATACTGCGCCTTGTTACCTTCAAAAATTTTGCGGCACAATGCTTTGTACTCTACTGAACGTTTTGTGTCGTTCTTTCTCTCAGCCAGTTTGTAAGCATTCATAGCCATATCCCAGAAAATAGGCTGGCACCATATTGCCGCGGCTCCGTTCCAGCGGTCAACGGCACGTGTGAACGAGGAATTAGTCTTGTAGATGTATTTATCCTTATCCAACATCACATTATTGAATCCTTCATACGCCGCCCAAACGTCGCAATCGTCCTGACAGGCAACACCGCTTAAATCTACGTGTTTTACATTCCCAAAAGCAAGCACCGGAAAAAGCAAGCAAAGGAACGCTGTTTTGAATGTTTTCATGTCACACTTTTTATATAGCACATTATTATAAAAATAACCGGCAAATCACCGGTTATTAATCATATTCATTATTCCCACTCGATTGTTGAAGGTGGTTTTGAGGATACGTCATAGCAAACGCGGTTCACGCCGCGCACATTGCGAATGATGTCGTTGCTCACCTGCGCAAGAAAGTCATACGGAAGCCTTGCCCAGTCGGCGGTCATGGCGTCGGTGCTTGTTACGGCGCGCAAGGCAACAGCCTGCTCGTAGGTGCGCTCATCGCCCATCACTCCTACGCTGCGGATAGGCAGGAGAATTACCCCGGCCTGCCAAACGTGATTGTATAGCTCGTCGGTATTTCCGTTCTTGTCAGTTACTTTCCAATCATGAAGCCCGCGAATGAATATATCGTCAGCGTCCTGCAGGATTCTTACCTTTTCGCGTGTTATATCGCCTAAGATACGTACCGCAAGCCCAGGACCGGGGAAAGGATGTCTCAGAATAAGTTTGTCGGGCATGCCTAACTGACGTCCGACCCTGCGCACCTCGTCCTTAAACAACCAGCGGAGCGGCTCGCATAATTTCAAATTCATCTTTTCGGGCAGGCCGCCTACGTTATGGTGGCTCTTTATCGTTTTGCCTGTTATGTTGAGACTTTCTATGCGGTCGGGATATATTGTGCCTTGCGCCAGCCAGCGTGCGTCTTGTATCTTCCTGGCTTCGGCTTCAAAGACATCGATAAATCCTTTGCCTATAATCTTGCGTTTCTTTTCGGGTTCGGTAACTCCGGCCAATTCGCTGAAGAACTTCTCGCTCGCGTCAACGCCTATGACATTAAGCCCGAGACATTCGTACTCGCGCAACACATCTTCGAACTCATTTTTCCTAAGCAATCCGTGGTCTACAAAAATGCAGGTAAGATTTTTACCAATCGCCCGGTTCAAAAGCACTGCCGCAACAGACGAATCAACGCCGCCGCTGAGTCCCAGAATTACTTTGTCATTTCCTAATTGCTCTTTCAGCTCTGCCACTGTAGTGTCCACAAAAGAGGCGGCACTCCAGTCCTGCCTGCTGCCGCAAATATCAACCACGAAGTTGCGCAAAAGCTGTGTTCCTTGCACTGTGTGATATACTTCCGGATGGAACTGCACGCCCCACACGCGCTCGCTTTCCGAAGCAAAAGCCGCATACTTAACCTTTTCGGTTGAAGCTATTGCCGTAAATCCTTCGGGCAAAGCCGTTATTGTGTCGCCGTGGCTCATCCACACCTGTGAATTTTCGGATATTCCTTTGAACAAAGGATTCTTTGAGTCGTAGGACGCAAGGTTTGCGCGGCCGTACTCGCGCGTTGCAGCAGGTTCTACCTTTCCGCCATGAGTATATGCTATGTATTGTGCTCCATAACAAATGCCCAATACCGGATAACGTCCGCACAATTTACCCAAATCGACCTTAAAAGCCTCGGGGTCGTACACGCTATAAGGCGAACCGCTCAAAATGACTCCTATTACTGAATCATCTCCTTCAGGAAACTTGTTATAGGGAAGTATTTCGCAGAAAGTGTCAAGTTCACGCACTCTGCGCCCTATCAGTTGGGTTGTTTGTGACCCAAAATCAAGAATAATTATTTTCTGTTGCATTGCTTTCCTTTTGTTTTATGCGCAAAGTTAGCAAAAACAGCCGAAACAACACCGGGAAGGCCTGCAATTAAGCAGTATATAAAGTTTCAAAAGTAAATATCGCAACGCAAAATACTTACTTTTTCTTTATACACACCCTCGTCTCTTGAAAGCACGCAAGCAACTGGCAAATCTCACTGCCTGCCCACTGTCTTACCCGGATGATCAGCATGCACATCCGTTGCCTTAGCCGTTTCCGATACTATAGCTCCTTTGTGTATAGCCTCTGCAGCCGGGACGTTTTTGGTTCCTTTGGCAACAGCACGAAGCATAGCAAAAAAAGCGGCATAGCTAAGCACATCGGCAACAACTAAAAGATTATAAGATTGACTTATATCGAACAGGACAGTATTGAGCAAGCAATAAAACACGAACAAAGACAATATTATGTACAGAGCCTGGTGCATAGAAAAACCCGCCTGCATTATCTTGTGATGTATATGCGTCTTGTCGGCTTTGAAAACCGGTGCACGACGCGCAAGTCGACCCAACGTAACACGTGCCACGTCGAATGTCGGCACTATCAATACTGTATAAGGCCAAAGAAGGGCTTCCTGCCGGTATGGAAAAATCGAAGGGTTATTCATCGCGTACTTCAGGGCAAGGTAAGCTATTGCATAACCGAGTATCAAACTGCCGGTATCGCCCATAAAAGTTTTCGTTCCTTTTTTCACTTTTCCAAAGAAGTTAAAATAGAAGAACGCTATCAACGACCCCATTAAAGCGCTGGCCATAAAAGAATAAGCCGATGGTCTATTGTTTACGAACAACAATACAAACACGAACAGAATCATAAAACACAATCCCGACGCAAGGCCGTCGATACCGTCAATTAAATTGATGGAATTGACTATCGTTAGAACTAAAAAAACGGTTAGCGGATAACTTATAAAGAGCGGTATTTCATAAATTCCCATAAAACCGTACAAATTATTAAGATATAAGCCGCAAACAGGGAAGAAACATGCCGCAACTATCTGCACAATGAATTTGCGCTTAGCCCGCACTCCTACCAAATCATCTATAACTCCTATTATATATATTAGAAACACGCCCGCTACAAGCACAAACGTTGAAGCCTGCAGCACAGGAGGGTTCTGGTTCAGAAAAATCAGCAACACAAAGGCAGCTATCATACCCGTAAGCATTGCCGGCATGAACAATATTCCGCCCAAACGAGGCACGGCCAGTCTGTGGATTTTCCGCTCGTTAGGCCTGTCGTACAAATTTTTCTGTTCACAAAACTTTATAACGTGCGGCATAAGAATAGCCGTAAAAGCACAACTTACCAAAAAGGCCACAATAGTATATACAACCATAAGGCGTTTTATTTTTATAACTTATTTTATAAACGTATAATGCACTCGTATTATTATAACTCGTGAAAATAAAATAAAACTATTGTTTCATTCTTGCACAAAGCGTATATGCGGCGCGCAAAAGTGTATCTCTGCCTCAGGCAAATTTATGTGGCAAAAAGAAAACTCGGGTGTCGTTTATTGTCTTTAGTTTTGGCTTGTTTTTCAAACGAGTTTTCAAGGGGCAAAAAATATGTCTGAGATATTTTGAAATATGTCAGACATATTTTGAATTATGTGCCTTGTATTTTTTATTTGCTCCTACGAGTGGTTAACGGCATGAAAATCAGTTTTCACTTTTTCTGCCCCGGAACAGACTTTTTTCACCTTATTTTTTACGCCATTTTAACAGGTAATTGCAATAGGTGTTCCTTGTTGCCGCAACTGTTTATTTCACGATAGAGAAGAGTATTTCAGCTCCGCCTTGTATCTATCGTTACAATCTCAATCACAGCTGGTATTACCCCTACACCACCGGGCAAAAACAAAACCAAAGACCATTGCGTAAAATAACGGCAACAGTCTTTGGTTTTATCTTAATATGCAAGGCACTCCTATATGCCTTATGCCTGTGCTTCGCTTTCTGTTATTGTTTGAACAGATACGACACTACGGTCGCGGCGTCCACGTTTGAAGGTAACAATACCATCGGTAAGTGCAAACAATGTATCGTCACTGCCGATACCTACGTTCTTACCGGGGTAATGCACTGTCCCGCGCTGGCGAACTATGATGTTGCCCGCTTTGCAGAATTGTCCGCCCCAAATCTTTACGCCTAATCGTTTTGAAGCTGATTCACGTCCGTTCTTAGAACTACCTACACCTTTTTTATGTGCCATGATTGATTCTCCTTTTTAGATTAAGCTATTACTTCTTTTATTTGTATCTCAGTAAACTGTTCGCGGTGACCGTTGCGCTTGCGCTCGCTTTTGCGACGCTTCATGTGGAAAACGATAACCTTATCGCCCTTTACCAAAGGACGAAGAACTTCACAAACTACTTTCGCTCCGCTTACGGTGGGAGTGCCTACCTCTACTGCGCCATTGTTGTCTACCAACAGCACCTTGTCGAATTCAACGGTTTTACCTTCTTCAGCGTCTTTAATGTGGTGAACAAAGATTTTATTTCCCTGCTCCACTTTAAACTGCTGGCCGTTTATCTCTACGATTGCGTACATTTGATATTTTTATTATACGGTTTTTCCCGGGGGTGAATGCTCCATGCGGCATTTCTTTGTATAACCCTTGAAGGACTTGACAATTTTGTTATACCACGAGACTTTTAGCAGTTTTCGGGTAATCGGCTGCAAAAGTACTTATTTATTTTAAATCACACAAGGTTTAAAGCGCAATTCTTTATGCTCTTGTACTTTTTAATGTTTCATTTGTCCGAGTTCAAGAGTTGCTACTACGTATTCCGAACATGTACCTATACGGAACTTTGCTCCCCATATTCCCATGCCGGAGCTTACGTAATACCGCGTATCCTTCAATCTGTATGGGCCATAGGCATTTTCGTATATCGCTTCGGTTATCCACGAAAGCGGCCACACCTGCCCATGGTGCGTATGTCCGCTAAACTGAAAGTCAACGCCTGCATTCTCTGCTTTTTCAAGCTCATAAGGTTGGTGGTCAAGCAATATGACATACCTGTTTTTGTCCACACCTTGCACAAGCGACTGCACGCTTTTTCGTCTTCTGTTGCTTCGGTCGTCGCGCCCTATGATACTTATGCTTTCATTGAAATCAACCACGCTGTCTCGCAAAAGCACAATTCCGGCGTCAGAGAAAAACTTTTGCGCATGCCGCATACCGCAATAATATTCGTGATTGCCGGGACAGGCATAAACAGGAGCATTCAACTTACGAAACTCCGTTGCCATGTTTTCTTCAATCAATGGCCGTATGCTGCCGTCTATAATATCGCCGGCTATTAATATCAAATCTGGATTTTCGGCATTAATCATCGTTACCCAACGCGAAAGTTCCGATTTCGGATTATGGTAACCCAAATGCAAATCGCTCAACATTACAATTTTCAAAGCATTTGCCTTTTCTGATTTTTTGCCGGAAATGAGATTAATTTGCCGGCGCTCTTTATTTTTGTAATGTATGTTGCCATAAACAAACACTGCCGTCAACAGCACGAATAAAACTAAAGCCGTAATTCCGTTGTTCGTTACAATGCTTTTTGGAACTATTCGCAAAAGAACACCAATATCAATAAGCAGAAAAAGTATTACGGTGTACAATAATATCACAAGCGCCGAAGTCCCCGTTTCATAACACACTTGCGCCATACGCAAAGGAAGCCGCCCTGCCACTCCGCTGAAGTTGAGAACAAACGCCACGACGGATATGAAAATAACGGCAGCAGTTGCCAACCTCAGCAAATTGTTTTGCGGAAGCAGATGCCATAAGTGCCAGCCGACGTATGACAACCCGGCTATTGGAAGTATGGTAAATATCATCAACCACATATATCTATCGTATGTTTATCGACTTATCTCGGGGGTGCTTTATTAGCGTAAAGCATACTTGCTTCAACGTAGGATTTGGTTGCAATTACACTTTGCAATTTATTTGTCTGCACTACCCCGTTGCATACAAAAAATATGTCTGAGGTATTTTAAAATATGTCTGACATAATTCAAAATATGTCTGACATAATTTTTATTTGCACTTTTGCATGAATTTTTCGCGGTTTACTATGTAGCGCAAATGCGTACCGCTACCTATTATATTCTCACCTTGCCTTGCCGTTATATCGAAAAACAGTTTTCTTCCTTCTACCTTTGTCAGTATTGCCGTAGCCGTCACATTGCTACCTATCGGAGATGGCTTCAAGTGCGACGATTCGATTTGTCCACCTACTGTGGTATCGCCTTCCTGTAATTGTTCAGCAACGGCAAGCATTGCAGCGTTTTCCATTAGTGCCGTCATTATTGGTGTTGCCAGCACATCCAAGTCTCCTGAGCCGATAGACTTTGCCGTATGGTTCTCGGTTACCGTCAGTGTCGAAGTGTACGTAAGTCCAGGTTGTAAAGCCATGTTGTCTTATTTTGTTTTTGCTGCAAATGTCGTAAAAAATACGATTTTAAGCAACCCGTGAATTACTGATATGCAAAATGACTTTATTGGAAAATAAAATTATTTTGCCATAAAAGTCATTTTTTATGCTATTACATTATGATTTATAGTTGCATATATTGCTTTTTTTTCTTAGCTTTGCTAAGTAATGGTTGTTTATTTGCAAAATAGGCAGAAAAAAACGAAGGCTTGTTTTTATTATTTTGCGAATTTTGCCGGCACGTGGAAGCGGGTTTACCGTTCCAAAGTATAAATAGTGTAACTCTAATACTTATGGAAGAAGATTACGACTATATGGAATTGCATGTTACGAATGTGCGGAAGGTTGAATCAGACCGTCGCCGCTGTATCGTAAGTATGCAGCCCAACAATGATGTCCGCGAATTTATGTTCTTCACCGACGAATATAATGCGGCCCGGATTGCATTGCGCGCTTTTCCGGAAAAATCGCAGATGATAAACACTACTCTTTGGAGCGAGTTGACCATCAATGCCCTCAGCGCATTCGATGTGACAGTAAAGAACGTAACGGTTATAAGAGGCAAGGACGATATTTTCCGGTCTATACTTGCAATGTACAACTCCGATACAGGTATAAACGTCAATATTTCCGCAAATGTTCCCGACGGGGTGATGATTGCGCTTAGCAGCAACATTCCGGTGCGAATGGGGCGAAAATTGTTTGAAGACGTATCAGGTATAAACGACAACGGCAACAAGGTAAAAATCCCGCTAAGTCTGTTGCCGCGCAATATAATAGAAAACAGACTCGCCAAAGCCGTTGAAAACGAGAACTACGAATTGGCGTCGCTTCTACGCGACGAGCTGAAGCGGCGCGATACGCAAGAGTAATGCAGCGGTAGCCGCTTATGAACAAAAAGAATCTTAAATGAAAGAAATACATTATTTTTTCGCGCCCGACGCAGAAATAACCGAAGAACTCCCAGACGAAGAAGCCCGACACGCAGCTAAAGTACTGAGATTAAACCGCGGCGACGAAATAGTTCTAATAGATGGAAAGGGCTTGTTCCATAAAGCAAAGGTTGTCGAAATAAGCCCGCGTTCCTGCCGATATAGTATTTATGAATCGGAACGTAGCCTGCCTACTTGGAGCGGACGAATACATTTGGCTGTTGCCCCTACGAAAAACATGGAGCGCGTGGAGTGGCTGGTAGAAAAAGCCGCAGAAATAGGCTTCGACGAGTTGTCTTTCGTCAGTTGCCGTTTTTCCGAAAGGCGGACATTGAGGCTCGACCGCATAGAAAGAATACTTGTATCGGCTGTCAAGCAGAGCCGTAAGGCATATCTTCCGAAAGTAAACGAAATGGTCCCGTTCGAGCAGTTCGTCAAGAATAAAAACATCGCAGGAGCACGTTACATAGCACACTGTCTTGATGATAATACAACTTACGAAAAACACGAGGAAGAAAAGGCTATTCCTTTAAAAGGTTGCAGATATTATTTCCCCTCAATATTAGCGCAAGGAGACATGACTGTGCTTATCGGCCCTGAAGGAGATTTCAGCACCGAAGAATTAAACATGGCTCTGGCAGAGAATTTTGTTCCGGTAAGTTTAGGAAATAATCGTTTGCGCACCGAAACAGCCGCTTTATACGCCGTAATGCTAATGAACCTCAAGAACTCTTTGCGTAACGACGGATGTACATACGTAGATGCGCTTAAATAAGCAGTTTGCTTTTTATTTTTTTGTTTTTATTATGGATATGAAAAAGAGTGCTTTTGATTTTTGCATGAAAGCACCGAGCTTACTTTCTGTAAAAAAGGGAAACGCCGTAAGACACCTGCTTTTATTAATTTATACCTTTACTTGTACAGCGTTGTTTTCCTGTTCGAGTAAGGAATATAAAGACATAGTACCAAAAGATTCCCCCGCCATAGCAAGGATAAACCTTTCCGCGTTAAAGAACGACGCACAACTGTCCGACGAGCAGGCTTCGGCATTTGTAAAAAAGGTTATTCCCTTTGCTTCCGGGCTGGACTTGTCGCAGCCAGTCTACGCTTTTGTTTCTCCCGGCCGTTATTTCGGTTTTTTATTCTCTGTGGACGACGGCGATGTCTTGAAAAAATCAATAATGCAGGCAGCAGAGATTTCCTCGCCAAAAGAGGGCGGCGGATTGGAATGGGCTGTATGGAAAGGCAGTTGGCAAATGGCGTGGAACGACGACGCATTGCTTATGCTTGGCCCTGTTTCTACTTCAGAACGGGCATTCGTCACCCGCACAATGGCAGCCATGTTCAATAGTGACGAAGGCATGAGCGACGGCAACTTATATCCCCGCATAGAAGCCATGGATGAAGATGTCGCAATCGCAGCGAATGCAGATGTTCTGCCTTCGGTGTATGGCAAGTTGCTTGCTTTGCCGTTGGGAAAGAATGCCGATCTTTCGGATATTCGGATAGTAATGGGCGTAACGTTGAAAGGTAATGAAATACGCCTGTCTAATGTACTGGAATCCAAACAAGACAATATAACATTAACCAACGACGGTTTCCTGAAGCCTTATGAGGGTCTGTTCAAACCTGTTGCAAACGCAAATACTCCGGTTGTAGCTTTAATGGGAATAAATGGCAACGAATTATACAAGCAACTGTCATCGAATAAAGACATTAACATGCTGTTGATAGCCCTCAGCATGGATTTCAGCATTGATAAAATAACAAAAAACATAAACGGAGATGTTGCGGTAAGGCTCAACGGCCTGGATTCCTCGGGAAAGCCAGATGTCACCATAAACGCGGCGGTTGGCAACGGCAATGCCGTCCGCAAGATATTCAAACAAGACAAATCGTCCGTTCGAAGCTCCGACGGTTACTCACGCCGCATGAACACAGGCCGATCGTTTGATTTTTGGGGCAAATACATTGAAATTTGCTATTCTGACAAAGGGATATTGACGTGCACAAATGAGATTCAACAACCGCATAAAGATTATAATAAAAGCGATACGCTAACAAACGGCAACAGCAACTTTAATGCGGCAGTCGGTAAATTGTGCTATGTGCATGTAAATTGCCCTGCCATGAGCAACTTGGAATTCACGGAATCACTTTTGGGCGGAAAAATCTCAGAAATCTTGCACGGTATGGAATCTCTGGAGTTTTCATTGTCCGACGCAACGCATTCACAATTAGTTATAAGATTAAACAATAATATTCTGTCAAAGCCAACGGCGAACAACTGACGAAACAGCACGGAATAAAAAAAATGCAACGGTTAAAAACAATAAAAAAACGCAATCCGTGTTAATACTAATAAGGAAAAAACGAACCTACTAAGTGAGCATTCAAACCAGATATAACAATACAAACGACAAAGCCCATGAAATAACCGACAACATGGGCGTTATTCAGTGGACAATAAAGCGAATATTTGACATAATAGGCGCAATTTTGGGGTTAATACTTTTTTCTCCTTTATTTCTTGTCATATTCATACGCTTGAAGCAAAAAAACGAAGGAAGCGTCATCTTCAAACAAGAGAGGATAGGTTACGGCGGCAAACCGTTCTATATATACAAGTTCCGCACCTTCCAAGCCGACGCCGAGAGCGAAGGGCCATGCCTTGCTCCAAATAATGATGAAAAGCTGACAAGCTACGGCAAATTTCTACGCGAGCGACATCTGGACGAGTTGCCGCAGTTCTGGAACGTACTCACAGGCGACATGAGCATTGTCGGGCCAAGGCCGGAACGTAAGTTCTATATCGACAAGATAATGCAGCACAACCCGAACTACAGTTACATATATCTCATGCGCCCTGGCCTGACATCCGAAGCAACCCTGAAAAACGGCTACACAGATACGATGGAAAAAATGCTGCGCCGCCTTGACATGGACCTTAATTACCTGCAAACCCGCTCGTTGCTTATCGACATAAAGATTGTTTTGCTTACGGCGAGGATGATTTTGTCAGGAAAAAAATTCTGAAAAACCTTTCTGAAAACAGATGCGAAAACGAGTGTTTTTCGCAATGAAAATTGAAAACTATTTTTCAATGCATTATACCCCCTTGGGAGCAAATAAAAAATACAAGGCACATATTTCAAAATATGTCTGACCTATTTTAAAATATCTCAGACATATTTTTCGCCCTTTGAAAACCCGGGCAAAAACGTGGCGTAAAATACAGACACGACACAGACATCCACCATAAAAACCGCCTTTCCACCCGCGTCAAGTAAAAAAAGAGGAACCCCAATCGTACCGTATGCTCATTATACAGCCAAATATATTTGCGGTATAGAAAAATATTCATACATTTGCACACTGGAACTTAATTTGTGCAAATTATGGAAAATAAAAATATAGGGAGCTTCATCGAACTGATTGAAACTGCCATAAAGGAATACTGGGATCTTGACGCTCTTACAGACTACGACGGAGCCACGCTGCAATACAAAGACGTGGCACGGAAAATAGAAAAGCTACACATCCTGTTCAGCGAAGCCCACGTAAAAAAAGGCGACAAAATCGCAATCTGCGGACGTAACAGTTCACAATGGGCTGCCGCATATTTGGGAATTCTTACTTATGGAGCCGTGGCAGTACCCATACTTCAGGAATTCAAACCGGAACAGATATACAACATCGTAAACCACTCGGAAAGCAAACTACTTTTTGTAGGCGACCTTATATGGCCCACCATTGACGCAAACGAAATGCCCGACCTTGAAGGCATATTCGGACTGCCCGACTATTCATTGCTTGTAAGCCGTGCGGAAACACTCACCTCCGCAAGAGAAAGGCTCAACGAAATGTTCGGGCACAAATTTCCGAAAAACTTCCGCAAGGAACATGTAAGCTACCGGCGGGACGAGACCGAAGAACTGGCCATGATAAACTACACATCAGGCACGACAAGCAACTCGAAAGGCGTTATGATTCCATACCGCGCCCTATGGAGCAACATGGACTTTGCACGCAGCGCGCTGCACATGTGCGTACACAAAGGCAGCAAGCTCGTTTCCATTCTGCCAATGGCCCACATGTACGGCATGGCCTTGGAATTCTTGTTCGAGTTCATTTCAGGGGCACACGTGTTCTTCCTTATGAAAAACCCCAGCCCCACTGTAATCTTCAATGCGTTTGCAAAAATAAAACCCGACTTTATTGCCGCCGTACCGTTGATTCTTGAAAAGGCGCTCCGCTACAGCATACTGCCGCAACTCCAAACTCCCCAAATGCGAATGCTAATGAGATTGCCCTATGTAAGGGAAAAAATCTGCAACATCATTTGCAACAAGATGAAAAAGGCATTCGGCGGGAAATTCTATGAAATAATGATAGGGGGAGCACCTTTGAACAAAGACATAGAAGAATTATTGCACCGCATACATTTCCCTTATGCCATAGTTTACGGGGCAACAGAATGCGCACCCGTGATATGCTATGCCGACTACTCCGTACTCCCCAAAGGCTCATGCGGACGAGTAGTAAAACACATGGAAGTAAAAATCGACTCCCCCGACCCTCAACACGTAGTGGGCGAAATACTCTGCAGAGGCATAAACGTAATGTTAGGTTACTACAAAAACCCTGAAGCAACAGCACTTGCAATAGACAAGGACGGGTGGTATCACACCGGAGACTTAGCCGTAATCGATGAATTCGGTTATATTTACATTAAAGGACGCTCCAAAAACATGCTTCTCGGTTCGTCGGGACAAAACATCTATCCCGAAGAAATAGAAGGAAAACTGAACATGCTGCCATTAGTTGAAGAAAGCGTGATGATTCAGAAAGGGAACAAGTTCTATGCCCTCGTGTATCCCAACCAGGAAGGTGTGAAAGAACGCAAACTCACTCCTGCACAGCTAAAACAGGTTATGGAGCAAAACCGGCGTACCTTAAACGGCACCTTACCGATGTATTCACAAATTTCGGGTATTAAAATCGTAGACAAGGAATTTGAAAAGACCCCCAAACGCAGCATAAAACGGTTTTTATACGCGAACTACGATGTCAACTGACATAAGAAGCCTCGATTATTCTGCCTGACATATAAGTGTTATAGTCAAATCGTCATCTAATGAGGCATTATTTGCCGTTTTGGCATAAACTTTGCTTACTTTGAATTAAACATGATTGCGGGCACACCGCACGTACTGAAAGACTCTCGTTACAAAAACGCAAGTTTACTGATAGAGTTAATTCGAAACATTTGCAAAAGCAAAGAACTACTAAAAATGAACAACCAATTTTCACCAAGAGTATCTCACATACTCATATACAGCAAAGAAGAAGCAGAACGTTTAAGGTCGAACTTAATCGACCCGGGACACCTGTTCCTCGGGTTGTTGCGCGAAAATTCAGGCAAGGCAATAGAGATTCTAAACAAATTTCACGTAAGACTTGACGACTTAAAACGTGAAATAGAAGAAAAACTGAATCAAGAATCAAGTAACAGCCGCAAGGATATATTCAACGAAATAACATTATCCGATTCCTCTGCAAAAATTCTACGCCTATGCACATTAGAAGCAAGGCTACTGCATAGCAACTTTGTTGACACAGAACACCTGCTGCTGGCGCTTCTTAAAGACAACAGCAATATGGTATGCAGTATACTAAGGAACAATGATGTTACATACGAAGCGGCCCACGACATGCTGGCAATGAAGCCAGACATTCATTCGGGATTCGGCTTTAGCCAGGACGAAGAAGACGAAGAAAACGAGCCACGAAACAAACCGAGCGACACAAAAATTTCCAGCAGCCAGGCAGCGCCTAACAACGATACGCCTGTATTGGACAATTTCGGCTTTGACCTAACGGCAGCTGCAAGAAAAGGGAAACTTGACCCAGTCGTCGGACGCGAAAAGGAAATAGAACATCTGGCACAAATACTAAACCGCCGCAAAAAGAACAACCCCGTTCTAATCGGCGAACCGGGAGTCGGTAAAAGCGCTATAGTCGAAGGGCTGGCCACAAGAATCATCCAGCATAAAGTGCCGCGCACTTTCTTACACAAAAGAATCATTGCACTCGATATGGTTTCGCTCGTAGCCGGCACTAAGTACCGCGGGCAATTCGAGGAACGCATTAGGGGACTGCTTGACGAGCTACAAAAAAATCCTAACATAATTCTTTTCATTGACGAAATCCATACTATTGTCGGCGCGGGTTCTGCGCCGGGAACAATGGACGCCGCAAACATATTGAAGCCGGCATTGGCAAGAGGCGAAATACAATGCATCGGCGCAACAACGATGGATGAGTTCCGCAAGTCAATTGAAAAAGACGGGGCTTTGGAACGCCGCTTCCAGAAAATAATCGTTGAGCCAACAACTCACGACGAAACACTGCAAATACTCAACAACATAAGGGAACGCTATGAAGATTTTCATAATGTGCGTTTCACAGACAAAGCATTGGAAGCATGCGTTTCTCTTACCGACCGATACATTAGCGACCGCTGCCAGCCAGACAAGGCTATCGACGCGCTTGACGAGGCCGGCTCAAGAGCACATATCACAAACCTGAAAGTGCCAAAAGATATAGAAGAGCAAGAAGCGCACATAAACGAAATACGAGAAAAAAAGAACGAAGCCGTATCAAAGCAAGACTTTGAAGAGGCTGCAAACCTGCGCGACCAGGAAATGAACCTGACTCTTTTATATGAAGCCCGCAGAAAAGAATGGGAATTAAGTCTAAACGAGAATCGTGAGACCATCGACCTGCCGCAAATAGAAGAAGTTGTTTCATACATGTCGGGCATTCCTGTTCAAAAAATGGTAAGAGCTGAGAACATACGCCTGAAAGGCATGCACGAAGCACTGGCAAATGCGGTAATAGCGCAAGAAACGGCTATCACAAAAATAACAAAAGCTATTATGCGCAGCCGGATAGGACTTAAAGACCCAACCAGGCCTATCGGGACGTTCATGTTCTTAGGTCCGACCGGCGTCGGGAAAACATTGCTTGCAAAAAAATTAGCCGACTTCATGTTTGGCTCAGAAGATGCCTTAATCAGAATCGACATGAGCGAATACATGGAGAAATATTCTGTAAGCCGCCTGGTTGGGGCGCCTCCCGGATATGTAGGTTACGAAGAAGGCGGCCAGCTGACAGAACGTGTACGCAGACACCCCTACTCCATAATCTTGCTCGACGAGATTGAAAAAGCCAACAACGATGTATTCAACCTCCTGCTCCAGGTTATGGATGACGGAAGATTGACAGACAGCAACGGGCGAACTGTAGATTTCAAGAACACCGTTATTATAATGACTTCGAACAGCGGCACAAAACAATTACGCGAGTTCGGACAAGGGATTGGCTTTGAAGCAATGACCTCGGTTGACAAAAAGAAAAGCGACGACATTATAAGAAAAGCATTAAACAAATCGTTTGCCCCCGAGTTTCTCAACCGTATAGACGAGATTATAATGTTCGACCCCCTCACCGAAGCGGCAATACGCTCCATTGCGGACATCGAAATAGACAAATTCGTAAAACGCGTTGAAGGTCTTGGTTATGCGCTCACTGTTGACAATAACGCACGCGATTTTATTACCCAAAAGGGGTACGACTCCAAATTAGGCGCGCGCCCTCTGAAACGCGCTATACAAACATACCTTGAGGACAAAGTATGCGAACTGATGATGAATTTAGAAAACGAAGAAAATCATGATATAGTGGCATACACCGATGACAAGGGGGATAATCTTAACGTAGAATGGAAGAACAAATAACTTCACGACACAACAGCATTGGAATATCTCAATAACACGAAAGCCGTACTATCCTCTTAGGAATCAGTACGGCTTTTATTTTTCCCGAACCCCATACGCTGTTCCATGCTATTAGAACTGCCTTACATAGCATAAAGCAAAAACTGCCGCATTAATTTGTTCCGACGTTCGCCTTTCGCTATTTTTGCATTCCATTTCTACATATTTATTAGCTACTACAAGAAAGCCGTATGAACTGGATTATTCTGATTGTTGCCGGATTCTTCGAGTCCGGTTTTGCTTTTTGTTTGGGAAAGATGAAAGAAACGTCGGGTGCCGGATATTATCTTTGGTGTGCAGGATTTCTAATAAGTCTTGCGCTAAGCATGATATTGCTGGCCAAGGCTGTCAGGACCTTACCCATCGGCACGGCTTATCCCGTTTGGACCGGTATAGGCGCGGTAGGCACCGTAATACTCGGCATTGTGTTCTTCAACGAACCCGTAACTTTCATGCGTCTGTTTTTCATCGCCACGCTAATTGCTTCAGTTATAGGGCTTAAAATCGTATCACATTAAAACTTTCACCGATGGACTGGATTATTTTGATTACAGCAGGCATGTTTGAAACAGCCTTTGCCTTTTGCATGGGGAAGATGAAAGGCTCGAAGGGCATGGCATTCCGTTTATGGGCCGCAGGGTTCATAGTCAGCCTAACAGCCAGCATGTGGCTGCTGTCCGTTGCGGTACAAACCATACCTATCGGCACGGCATATCCCGTATGGACTGGCATTGGAGCTGTCGGGACCGTGCTGTTGGGAATCATATTCTTGCACGAGCATGCGTCCCGGGCGCGGATATTTTTCATAACAACTTTAATAGCGTCGATAGTGGGATTGAAAATGGTGTAATCGGCGTAATAAAAGTTGCCGATTATGCTCCTCCAAAAAACAAGGCGAAAAACGTAGTAAGACATCTTCAAAAAAACACCATTGTCCGTATTTCTTTTCCCACCATAGGAGCTCTCGAAAAATATGTCCGACCTATTTCAAAATATGTCTGACCTATTTTAAAATATGTCAGACATATTTTTTTCAAAGTCCCGGACCTTTTTTAAAAGTACCCACGCCGATGTATATTAATGGCGACGCACATGCGGCAATGAACGGTTTTCTTTAATTTTCGTTCCTATAATAAAAGAATGGCTTACCTTTGCAAGTCATTATTAAGTTAATATCATAAATGACCTATACGACGCAATCAAAATACACCGTATTCAATGTCCATCAGGAATGCGAACTGCTGCCTTTTATCGAAAAGGTACTAAACGGCATGAGCCACAACAAAGCAAAGGCCATACTTACAAACGGCGGAGTTATGGTCGACAAGCATATCGAGACACAACACAACTTTCTCCTGAAACCAGGCATGGTTGTCGAGATAAGCAAACGCAAGCCCGGTATTATGCTGCACAATAAATTCGTAAAGATAATTTATGAAGACCGCGACATAATAGTAATAGACAAATCGCCGGGCATATTGTCAGCACCGGCCCCGCACCAGTTGTATAACGTAAAAACCATTCTCGACAGTTACCTCAAGGCTTCACACCAAAAGTGCACTTCACACGTGGTACACCGTTTGGACAGGGATACTTCAGGAATAATGGTCTATGCCAAGAACATGAATATCGAGCAGGTTCTTGAACACTCATGGAAAGACATCGTAATCGACCGCAGATACATCGCCCTTGTCGAAGGCAAGATGGAGCAGCAGAACGGTTCGATAGAAAGCTGGCTTAAAGAAGATGACAGATTCATAACATACAGCTCGCCTTTTGACAACGGAGGGAAATACGCCCTTACCCATTTCAGGACAGTAAAATCAAACGAGCGTTATTCGCTTGTAGAGCTGCGGCTCGAAACCGGGCGTAAAAACCAAATCCGCGTACACATGCAGGATATAGGCCATCCAATATGCGGCGACATAAAATACGGTAACAACAATGACGAGCAAAAGCGCATGTACCTACACGCATTCCGCCTCGTTTTACACCATCCGCGCACAAACGAGCTGCTGCGTTTCGAAACCCCATATCCCAAGGAATTCATGCAAACATACAACGGCAAGAAATAAAAATACGGCCATTTGCTGCAAAAACATAAATCACGCAAAGAAAAAATAAGGCATAACAGCCTAATAGCCGCAAAAATGCCACACGCATATTTTTCTATATCAAGATAAAGATATAACTTTGCAATCAAATTTGAAAAAAGACATACGTAACACTAAAACGATTAAAATCATGACTAAGGCAGAAATAGTAAACGAGATTTCAAAAAAGACAGGAATAGATAAAACCACGGCACTTACATCTGTAGAAGCATTCATGGAAGTCGTTAAGGACTCCCTCGCAGAAGGCGAAAACGTTTATCTCCGCGGCTTCGGTAGTTTTATCCTCAAAAAACGTGCACAGAAAACAGCGCGCAATATTTCAAAAAACACAACTATCATTATTCCCGAGCACAACATCCCGGCATTCAAGCCCGCCAAGACGTTTGTAAATTCAGTAAAGAAATAATAATCACGAGAAATCTCGTCGAAATATTACAAAACCTCTAACATTTACAACATATTAAACTTAAATAATTATGCCAAGCGGAAAAAAGAAAAAAAGACATAAGATGTCAACGCACAAACGTAAGAAAAGATTGCGCAAGAATAGACATAAGAGCAAGTAGTAGATTTATTCTCCGCAATTTCATCGACTAAGAACAAACTATGCCGCTTGCACAAATTCATAGCCGAGCGTAGTTTGTTCTTATTTTTTAAGTTTTTAGTTTTAGAATGCTGTAAGGACCAATCTCTACAGTATTTATAATAACAAGAGGGAGAATTTCATGCAATTACCATAATTGCAAGATTCGTAACTTAAGTATAGTAATCCAATAGGAAACTATAGGTACAAACATTTTACCTCAGTAATGACAAGTGAAGTAATTATAGATGTTCAGCCTAAAGATATTTCTATCGCACTTCTTGAAGATAAGCGTTTAGTAGAGTTTCAAAGCGAAAAACGCGAAGAATCGAACGCCGTAGGAAATATATATGCAGCCAAGGTAAAGAAAATCTTACCTGCACTTAATGCTTGTTTTGTTGATGTCGGTTATGAACGCGAAGCTTTTTTGCATTATCTCGACTTAGGCACCCAGTTCAACAGCGCGTCAACTTATCTGAGTGCCATTACAAGCGGCGCCACGCAAAAACCTCTTGAACAGTTTAAGCTAAAGTCCACTCCCGACCTTCCTAAAGACGGGCAGATAAGCCAGGTGCTCAAAGCCGGCGACGAGATTCTGGTTCAAATATCCAAGGAACCCATATCCACAAAAGGGCCGCGCCTTACGTGCGAGCTTTCTTTTGCAGGAAGGAATCTTGTGCTCATACCGTTCGGCGAAAAAGTATCCGTTTCTTCAAAAATCAAGTCGGATGCCGAGCGCGCACGCCTCAAACAACTTGTCTACAGCATAAAGCCAAAGAACTTTGGAGTAATAGTACGCACTGTTGCCGAAGGAAAGCGGGTTGCCGAGCTTGACAGCGAGATGAAAGTGCTGCTATCAAGATGTTCCGACATGTTCAGGCGCACATTGGCCGACAAGAAACGGCCATTGCTCGTGTACGAAGAGATGAGCCGCACGGTTGCATTGCTGCGTGATTCGTTCAACACTTCGTTTGAAAGCATTTACGTAAACGACGCCGCCGTCTATAACGAAATATGCGCATATTTGGAACTCATCTCGCCGGGAAGCAAGGAGATTGTAAAATTATATAAAGGCGACATTCCCATATTCGACAACTTCTCCGTTACCAAACAAATAAAATCGGCTTTCGGCAGAACTGTGACATACAAACACGGCGCATATTTGATTATAGAGCATACCGAGGCCCTGCACGTTGTAGACGTGAATAGCGGGAATCGCACAAAATCAGCCGACGGACAAGAGGCTAACGCACTCGAAGTAAACTTAGGCGCCGCCGACGAGCTGGCGCGCCAATTGCGTTTACGCGATATGGGCGGGATTATAGTTGTAGACTTCATAGACATGTCTCTGGCCGAAGACCGCCAGAAACTCTATGAGCGCATGTGCCACAACATGGAAAGCGACAGGGCGCGCCACAACATCCTGCCGTTATCTAAATTCGGGCTAATGCAAATAACCCGGCAGCGCGTGCGGCCGGCCATGGATGTAATGGTCGAGGAAACATGCCCCACATGCGGCGGAACAGGCAAAATAAAACCATCGTTGCTTTTTGTCGACACGCTTCACGACAAGGTGCGGATACTATCAACAAAATTCAAGGTAAAACGCTTTACACTGCAAGTACACCCCTATGTGGCGGCATATATAAACAAGGGAGTATTTTCGATAAAGGCGCAATGGAGGCTGAAATACGGAATGGGAATAAAAGTACTGCCCAACCAGAGTTTCTCATTCCTGCAATACAAATTCTTAGACACAAACGGGGCAGAAATCGACTTAAAAGACAAAAACGAGATGAAATAAACTTCATCTCGTTTTTCTTTATGCAAAAAATATTACCGCCGATTCATAACCGGACCGGTGCGTAATCCCCAATATGCCCGGCTCGTTTTGTAACATGTAATTGTGCAGCCGGCCGGCACTTGCTCCTTTTCGCCGAGTACACGACTTACAAAACAGACATCCGCAGCAGCGGAAACCGGGCACGGAAAACAGACAAAAAGAGCACTCCGAAATGGTGTCTTATTTTCAGGTAGTTACACACACGTAGGAGAAAAGAAAAAAATACAAGGCACATATTTTAAAATATGTGCCTTGTATTTTGAAATATGTCCGACCTATTTTTTGCCCTATAAAAAAACGTGTAAAAACAACGCAGACAAAAAAACACGTATTTCCGTTACCACAGCACATAATCCGGCTTTATAGTTCCTTCCACGCAGCGGGCAGACGATTCAGCGGGGCATACTCCGCGTGCAAGCCTTGCGCCGTTCATACACTAAGAACACAACTATCGCCGCAAACGTAACTATCTCGGAAAACGGCATTGCCAGCCACATTCCATTAGTGCCCAATACGGCGGGCATAATCAAAAACGCCGGCACAAGTATGGCAAATCCTCTGAGAACGGCAAAAACAGTAGCAGGAGTCAACCTCTCTACGCTTTGGTAATACCCTATCACGGCCAAATTGGTTACATAACACACAAAGCCTGCCCCTATATAAGGAAAACCGTCAATCGCTATTCCGGCGGCAGGAATGGAAACATCTACAAACAACGCCACCAACGCTGCCGGGAGCCAGACGAACGCAACCGTTGACGCTACGCCGCATATAATGGCGGTTTTCACTGAAAGGCGGAAAGCCTCATTTACTCTATCGGTATTTCCAGCACCGTAGTTGTAGCTTATAATAGGCTGAACAGACTGGGCTATGGCATTGCCTATCATGAAGACAAACGGCATATAATAGCATGCTATGCCGAAAGCCCCTACTCCGTCATCGCCTAAATAGCTCATGAAAACATGGTTGCCAACAAACATGAAAACAACCATAGTTGCCTCGCCAAGTAAGGCCGACGAGCCTATACGGCTCTGGTATCCTATGTTACGCATGGAAATACGGAAACTTTTCCGCGACCATTTCAATCTGTAAAACTTCAGTACCTTCACTTTAAATACAAGATACCCGGCTACTATAGCCGCACCGACGAACATGGACAATGCCGCGCCGACAGCCGCACCCACTATACCCCATTCGAACACAAAGATGAACAACACGCACAAAGCGCCGGCCACCACACTGCTGAACATAGCCACGCGCGGCGAACCGTCGAGCCTTATTACAAACAAACCTATGTCAATCCACATATTGAACAGGAAACCGGGCAACAGCCATACCAGGTAATCTACCGTCATGGGCATTAATGACTCCGACGAGCCTAAAATCAAAGCCGTCTGACGCGGGAATACCAGCATAAGCAGCGACGGAAGAATTACTATCAAACTGCCTGCGATAAATGCCTGTGTTACGTTTATGCGTGCCGCCTTGACATTGCCTTTGGCCAAATGTATCGACGCAACCACCGAGCAGCCTATGCCCAGCATAAGCCCTATTCCGGTAAACAGCAACATCAAAGGTATTACAAGGTTTACAGCCGCTATTCCGTCGTTTCCCAATTTATGGCCTACAAACACACCTTCCACGGTCGTTGCCACCGCAATGTTCAGCATGCCTATAAGTGTCGGGATAAAATACTTTCTGAACAACCGCGACACCTTTACAGTTCCCAAATCTATACTGTCCCTTTCCATATTAGGTTATTTTATCTTGATTTTAGTTAACAGGCTGCAAAAATATCAATTTTACTCCGCTTATACCGCCTGCAGGTGGCTTTTTGCTATAAAATATGCTTACCTTTACAGCATAAAACTGATTTCGCAATGCTTTCGCTTCCTTGTGCAAAAATAAACATAGGGCTCAACGTAACCGGCAAACGCCCCGACGGATACCACAACCTTGAAACGGTATTCTACCCCATTCCATTAACAGACGTATTGGAAATAAAGGAACTACACGGAAACGAAAAGGAAGACATACAGATAATCGGTATGCCTAAGGGCGAAGACCCCTTGCACAATCTTGTATATCTGGTATACTCCGATTTGCGCCGCGAATACAATCTTCCCCGGCTCTCAATCTACCTGTACAAAAAGATACCCATTGGCGCAGGACTGGGAGGAGGCAGCAGTGATGCCGCCGAGATGATGAAGGCCATGAATGAAATGTTCTGCCTCGGAATGAAAGAAGACGAGATGGAAAGACGCATATCACGCTATGGAGCCGATTGCGCGTTTTTCATACGAAAGAAGCCTGTTTTTGCCGAAGGCATTGGCGATGTTTTCTCCAACATATCCGTAAGACTGAGCGGAAAATTCTTCCTATTGGTAAAACCGTCAATAAGCGTAAGCACACGCGAAGCCTACTCGGGCATATCACCAAAAACGCCGGATTATGATTTGCGAAAATGCGTGGAAGGCGACATCACAAATTGGCACTCTACGATAAGAAACGACTTCGAAACAACCGTATTCAAGTTATATCCCGAATTAAAAGCCATTAAGCAAACAATATACGACATGGGGGCGATATATGCGTCGATGAGCGGCAGCGGAAGTGCAATATATGGTATTTTCGACAGGCCTATAGACGAAGCGGAAAAAGTGTTCGCCGATTGTTTTGTATTCAAGAAACAACTAAGGTAATTCACCACTAAAAAATGATATACTATTTTTCCGGAACGGGCAACAGCAGATTCATTGCACAGGAAATCGCCGCACTTACAAACGACTGCGTATGCAGCATGTCGGAAAAAGAACCCATTCCCACAGACGAAAACAGTGCTTTCCTCGGAATTGTTTTTCCCGTATACGGGTGGCAGCCACCAAAAATTGTAAGGCGCTTTTGTGCCACGCTTGACGCAGCCTCCGCAAAAGGACGATTTGTTTATATTATAATGACGTGCGGAACCGACACAGGAAAGACCCTTGACATCCTGCGCCGTCGAATGCAAAACCAGGGTATTGCAATAAACAGTGCCTATTCTGTTATCATGCCCGACTCCTACGTATGCCTGCCCGGCTTTGAGGTTGACAAGGAAGAGCTGAGAAAACGCAAATTCAGCAAAGCAGCAAAACGCATATACGAAATAGCGGCGGATATAAAAGACAAACGCATGCGTACAGACGTGTTCGAAGGAGCGTTGCCGAGAACAAAAAGCTATATACTGGGAAATCTTTTTTATAAATTCCTCGTAAAAGACAAGCCTTTCAATGTAAACAGCAAATGCACCGGATGTGGCATTTGCCAAAAGGCATGCCCCGTTGGCAACGTCATACTTTCGGACGGACTTCCCACATGGAACGGTAACTGCGAGGGGTGTCTGAACTGTTACCACTCATGCCCGCACCACGCCATAAACTTCGGTAAAAGCACCTTGCATAAAGGACAATATACATTCAGGCGCCATGCCGCCGAAATGGAACAATACATAAAGGAACAGGCCGGGCCGCAAGAAACAGGCAGGCACTCGGGCAACAGGCTGCCGTAGCCGAAAGACGGCAGGCAACAAACAAAACCGACAACATGAAAATTCTACTATTAGGCGAGTTCAGCAACGTGCACTGGGCATTGGCCTGCGGGCTGAGGCGGTTAGGGCACACAGTGACCGTAGTTTCCGACGGCGACAACTGGAAAAACTACCACCGCGACATCGATGTGCGACGCTACGACCTGGGAGTACGCGGCACCACGGCATTCGTGGGAAGGCTCATGAAAGTGCTGCCCAAGCTCAAAGACTACGATGTCGTACAGATAATAAACCCCATATTCCTTCCGCTGAAAGCTGAACGAATAAATCCTATATACAACTTGCTGCGCAAGCGCAACAAATCAATGTTCCTCGGAGCATTCGGAATGGATCACTTCTGGGTTCATGCCGGTTGCGACTGCAAGACGTTCCGATACAGCGACTTCAACTTCGGCAACCAAATACGTCACGACGGCGAAAACGACATATGGATAAAGGAATGGGGAAGCGGAGTAAAAGGCATGCTGAATTGCCGTATTGCACAAAATTGTGACGGTATTATTGCCGGCCTGTATGAATACTATGCGTCCTACAAGCCATATTTTGAAAGCAAGCTGAAATTCATACCCTTCCCAATAGACCTAAGCACAGTAACGCCCAAGACAGCCACGCCGCACGAGCGTGTACGTTTCTTTATAGGAATACAGAAAAGCCGCAGCCAATACAAAGGCACAGACATAATGCTGCGCGCACTTGAACGTGTTGTTGGCGAATATCCCGAAAAAGCCGAAATGATAAAGGTAGAATCAGTGCCGTTCGAAAAGTACCAAAATCTCATGAATTCCAGCGATGTTATACTCGACCAGCTTTATTCCTACACTCCGGCTATGAACGCCCTTGTGGCCATGGCAAAAGGACTTGTGGTTGTTGGTGGCGGCGAGGAAGAAAACTACGAGATACTTGGCGAAAAAGAACTGAGACCGATAATAAACGTGCTGCCAAACGAAGAAAGCGTGTACAACGAACTGAAGAACCTCGTGACACACAGCGAACGCATACCCGAACTTTCGCGGCAAAGCGTAGAGTATATACACAAATACCACAACGCCGACAAGGTGGCGCAACAGTACGTCGATTTCTGGCTGCAACGCATAGACGCAAAAATAAAAGCCAAAAACGATCCGGCGCTTCAGTTGGACTGACCATGCCGGCACATCCGATTTTGTCCGCATTTTAAGCCTTAGTTTTTGCCCCTTGTTTTATGTGGTAAAAAATATGTGCCTTGTATTTTAAAATATGTCTGACATAATTCAAAATATGTCAGACATATTTTTTCTTTGTTCCCACGTGGGCGTAAAAAACTGTAACACAGTTTTCATTCCCAGCCTTGGGATTTGTCCGCTTCGACGCCGCGTTTCCGCACCTCCGTTTACGTCCCGCACACAACTTGGTCCGTAATATTAAATTAACCCAAGGAAACAGGATAATGCTAATAAATCTTATTAAATTTGAAGCCACTATTGCTTAAAAGCATTTACATGTACCGGGCTGATTGGACCGGGTAAAGTTTTTTTGAAAAAATCAAATCAGAGAAAATAACATGAAAAAGTCGTTTTTGGGAAACCTTTTTTATCTGTTTTGCACCGCCCTTTTTGTCTCGTGTAATTCAACGTCAGCGTTGCAAGTAGGAGAATTACGGTGCGAATCATTGGTTAACCCTTTAGGTATAGATAATACATCACCACACTTAAGTTGGATTCTTACCTCCAATGAACAGGGAGAGGAACAACATGCCTACCAGGTTTTAGTTGCCTCTTCAGAGAAATTATTATCGGAAAGGAAAGCAGACTTGTGGAATTCGGGGAAAATTGTTTCGAAACAATCAACAGGGCTTCTTTATCAAGGAAAGCCGTTAACTTCCAAGGATATGGCTTATTGGAAAGTGCGTGTCTGGGACAAAAAGGGTAAAGCGACGGATTGGAGTAAGCCGGCTTGCTTCGCTATAGGGCTGTTGAAGCCGGAAGACTGGAAAGCGCAATATATCGGAATTGAACCCACGGGAGACGAGCCTAAATCTCCACAGTTCAGAAAGACTTTTCTTTGGAAACGCTCCGAAGAGAAAGTGCTGCTACATGTCAACTCCTTGGGATACCATGAGGCTTACCTGAATGGCGAAAAAATAAGCAGCGCGGTATTGACTCCTGCGGTTTCACAATACGACAAGCGTTCTTTAACAGTCACTTACGATGTAACCGGCTTACTACGAGATGGCGAGAACGACTTGGTTGTTTGGCTCGGACAGGGTTGGTATCATGACGGATTGCCCGGCGTAGTAAAAGGAGGCCCGTTCTTTAAAGCACAAATGGAAGAAATCAAAGAAGGAAATAGTTCTACCATGCTAATTACGGACTCTTATTGGAGAGCCCGGGAAAGTGGTTATCAATCCACATGGAGAATACACCAATTGGGAGGAGAAATCATAGACGCTTCCCAACTCCTGACGGATATGACTACTGAATCACTAAACCAAGCGGATTGGGGAAAAGTCAGGACTGTTAACATCCCGGAACACAAGGTTACGCCTCAAATGGTTGAGATGAACCAAATTCAAGAAGAATGGCATCCCAAAACGGTTATGGCCTCCGGAGATACGGCCTGGATATTCGATATGGGAAAGAATTTCACCGGATGGACGAAGATTAATTTTCCCCAGTTACAAGCAGGACAGCGCATACGAATCAGTTATTGCGATTTCCTGGATGAAAAAGGTCAATTCCGCGATGGCATTTATGAGGACTATTATTACGCTTCCGGGAAAGAAAACGAGACCTTTTGTAATAAGTTCAATTATCATGCCTACCGTTACCTGAAAATATCTAACCTTAAAGAGGCTCCGGCATTATCGGACGTTACAGTATGCCTGATTCATACCGATTATTCAGGGAAATCTACATTCTCTTGCTCGGATAATGACTTGAATGCAATTCACGACATGATACATTACACCTTGGAATGCCTGATGATTGGCGGGGATATGGTGGATTGCCCGCACGTTGAACGATTGGGATACGGTGGAGACGGGAATGCATCTACACTAACCGGGCAAACCTTGTTTAATTTGGCACCTACGTATATGAATTGGATGCAGGCATGGGGCGATTGTATGCGTGAAGACGGAGATATGCCCCATACGGCTCCCAATCCGTTTGCCGCCGGAGGGGGCCCGTATTGGTGCGGATTTATCATAACAGCTTCATGGCAAACGTATGTTAATTATGGAGACAGCCGCTTATTGGAGCGTTATTATCCTTATATGCAACGGTGGCTGGAGTATGTGGAAATACACTCACCCAATGGATTATTGAAGAAATGGCCGGACCAGACTTATCGCAACTGGTATTTGGGAGATTGGGCAACTCCTACCGGAATAGACCAGACTATCCCGTCATCCATAGATGTGGTAAACAATTGCTACATCGCTATTTGTTACCAAACGATGGAAAAGATAGCCCAAGTATTAGGAAAGGAAGTAGATAAGTCTCATTACGGGCAATGCTACCGAGAGCTTATAAAACGGATACAAGATACATTCTATGACCCGGAGCACAAAAGCTATTCTTCCGGTACGCAAATCGATTTGGTATATCCTATGTTATGCGGAGCTACCCCGGAAGATTTGATTCCAGAAGTCGAAAAGACATTATATCAAGTAACAGAAGAACGTTTTAAAGGACACTTATCTGCAGGCTTGGTGGGCATTCCTGTAATTACCGAATGGGCAACACGGAATCATGAAGTTGATTTCATGTACAATATGCTAAAAAAACGTGATTACCCGGGATATCTGTATATGATAGACAACGGAGCGACCACGACATGGGAACACTGGAACGGAGAACGAAGCCATATACATAACTGCTATAACGGAATCGGTTCTTGGTTTTATCAGGCCCTCGGAGGTATTGTGCCTGATGAAAAGCAACCCGGATATAAACATTTCTTCATACGTCCTCAAATTCCGGAAAAGGTTTCTTGGGCAAAGGTTTCTAAGGATACACCTTATGGCCCATTGAGTGTGCGTTGGGAGAAAGAAACATCTTCATGCACTTTAGAAGTAAATATACCTATTGGTAGCCATGCTACAATTACATTTCCCATCAAAGTGGATTCGCTTTCAATTAATGGAACAGAATCGGAAGCAAAAAAAGAGATTCTTTTACCTTCCGGACATTATCGGATTATAGGTAAATAAGCTAAAATATACGCTTGTCCTTACATTCAGCTTGCACTATACAGGCAAACCTACCATGCTGACAACGCACGTGCCGCAATCCATGCTCCCCTGCCGCCACGTGCTACATAACGCATGAGCATTTGCCCCGTCCACCGGCATACCCCGTTAAATGCCAGTGAATCGGCATATTCCTTTGCCTGAACGGCTGAATGTGGTGTTCTTTCGCGACTAAAAATTCCTGCAAGCATGTAAACGCGGTAAGCCAAAGCCTTTGCAGCTGCTCGCGAAACGGCTGCAGAATGCTGCAAATCCTGTTCCACTGCTCGGCAAGCATTCATCAATGCGTCAAACGAAGCAGAAAAGCTGTTGCCTGTAATACTGTCACTGTGCGCCCGCACTACATGGTATGACTTATCTCTAAGCCATGCCACTACGGGACGCATTAAGAGTATCCTTACTCCCAATTCCCAGTCATTCCAACGCGGAAGATTCTCATTCCATCCTCCTGTCAAGCCGAAAAAATCAGCACGTATAATGAAAGATTGCGTGGAGAGTTCGCCTGTAAGTATCTGTTCTTCCACCTTGTTACTATATCTGAAAACCCGGCGGCGGAATTTTCCACTGATTTCCATATTGGTAGCTCCTGCCACGAGTTGCGTTTCGACAGAAACAGACTTCATAGCGTCGGCAATGAAATCGGCGCTCATCAAGTCATCGGAATCAAAAAAGCTGAGCCACTCGCCCGTTGCGGCGCGTGCACCGGTATTTCGGCACGCCGAAGCTCCTGAACGTTTTTCCTGAACTACCTTTACCGAAAAACCATTGCAACTCTCTTTTACTGCAAAATCGCGACATATATCAAGTGTGGAGTCATTGGAACAGTTATCTACAATTATTAGTTCCAAAGGGCGAAACGTTTGATTCTTTATCGTCAGTAACGTTTCGCTTATATAACTCTCACGGTTGTACACCGGTATTATAACAGATACTAACACCTACCTATCTTTTTAGTGTAAGCTATACCCTTGCACATATCTTTTAGTGCTTCAAGCCTTGACATACCATGCACATGGAACGCTGCGTATTTAATGACGTGCAGATAAGCTACGGCTGCGCCATGTATTGCAGCCAATACCGCACCTTTTGAACGGCGTACAGCAGCAAGTTTATTGAATTGCGACCCGGTGGTATCGCTATCGGTCCTTACTATCGTAAGGGGATAATAAAAAATACGAAAGTCTTGTTTAAGGGCGTCATGGATAAAGACCTCTTCTTCGCCACAAGCCAAATACTCGGAACCCAAGCCGAAATGCTCGTCAAATTCAGGATAATCATTCCTACGTCGCATGGCTATTTCGCATGAGCGTACATAATATCCATGCGGCATACGGTTCAAGTTGAAAGACTCCTTCGGAAAATCCCTACAGAATACCCCATCGTAACCGGCAGAACGGAAACAAACTATATCTACATCCGGCCTTTCGTCAAAAACATACAATATACGGTCGAAATCACCCCACGTATAGCGGTTGTCATCGTCAGCAAAAAGAATTATGTCGCCTTTACTCGAGCGCAAAGCGTTATTACGGTTTACCGAAAGCCCGTGGCTTTTTGACTTAACCACATCAACATCCTTACGACTTAACAAATCGTCGGGAATAAGGTTAAGCTCCGCTTCATAGTCATACTGGAACGAGACGATATACCTTACATCTTCGCGCGAGCGGGTAAGGACATTACTGACCTTGAGAATTCCACTTCCGCAGGTGCATATCAACACATCTATCGTCATTGCTTGTGGGGTTTCTTTATTAAATGAATCCCTTCGTACATATACCTTAACATGGAAAGGAAGTGTGCCTTGCCCTGGCGCGAGGCTCTCAACGCATATTTAAGACACATCCACCGCGCTCTGCCTCCATAGCGGTAATAGCTTATTGCTCCATACGCGCGTTGCACGCATGGGTCCACATACACCATAAGCTGCTTCAGCATAGTGGAGGTTTCCACTATTTTTATAGGGAAATATTTCATCTGCAATCCCAAACGTTCTGCGTCGGTAAGCCAAATCTGTTCCTCTCCACAAGCGAACATCTTAGTTCCTAAGCCAAAGCGCTCATCATATTGCAGCCTGCCCTGTATGCTGGTGCGACGGCAAGCCTTTTCAAGCGCGGAAATCTGCATGTCTTTCGGCAAATCACCGTAATTGTACGGTTTTTGCGGATAGTCTTTGAGTGGGCGGCCCGTATAAGTGGAAGCCTGGAAAAACGCAACATCCAATTCAGGATGTTCTTCGAAAGTCTTTTGTATTACATCCAATCCTTCATTTGAAAACCGCGCGTCGTCATCTGCAAATACAACTACATCGGCCGTTGCCAGGCGAAGTGCAAAATTTCTGTTTGCCGAAAGACCTACACCTTTGTGCTTTGCCAACATTACATCCTTTCGGGCCGTAAGCTGCTCGGGAATAAGTTCCCAATATCGCTCGTCCGTGTACTGATACGCCACGATATAGCTGACTCCCTCTCGTGGTTCGGGAAGATTATCCAAAATGCGCACTACGCCCTTGTTTATTGTGCATATCAGAATATTTACGGTTATCATCTAAATTGATTTATCAGTTCGATTATAGTATTTATTTCTTCATTCTTAAGAGCTGAATTTATAGGCAGGCTGAGTTCCATGTCACAAATACGCTCGGCCACGGGCGATGCCTGGCCTTTCAAACAACTCTGCAAAGCCAATTGGTTGCACGGTGCTTGTGGATAATGAATTAACGTTTTAACGCCGTTACTCAACAAATATTGCATAAGCCGGTCGCGTTCTCCACATAAAGCCGGATATACATGAAAGACACTGTTCCCCGTCTCACCATTGTATGGCTTGATTACACAAGGATTGCATATACCTTGGTTGTACATTGCGGCTATTTCTCTACGACGTGCTATCACCTTTTCCAAATAAGGGAGCTTTACCCTAAGAACAGCGGCCTGTATTTCATCGATACGGCTGTTTATTCCCGGCAGAACATGGCGGTATTTTTCCTGTGCCCCATAATTTGATATAATGCGTACTGTTTTTATCAGTTCTTCGTCGTTAGTAACTACCGCACCAGCGTCGCTGAGGGCGCCGAGATTCTTACCCGGATAAAAGCTGAAAGCCGCCGCGTCGCCCAACGCACCTGCCTTTGCGCCATTGCGCCCTACGCCGCCATGCGCCTGCGCCGCGTCCTCCACCACTTTGAGTTTATGAGCCGCTGCAACGGCACGTATGGCCTCCATGTCGCAAACAGCACCATACAAGTGAACCGGCATTATAGCCCTGGTGCGCGAAGTTATCAGCGATTCTACATTGTTTACATCAATAAGGTAATCGTCTAACGTGGCGTCGCACACTATTGGTTGCATTCCTGCCCTCATTATAGCCAGCAGCGTGGCAACAAATGTATGCGCCGATACTATAACCTCGTCACCGTCCTGCCAATCGTAAAGATGTTTGTAAGACAACAGTATAACGGTGAGCGCGTCGAGCCCGTTTGCAGTTGCGTAGCAGTATTGCGCACCGCAATATTCGGCAAACTCTTTCTCGAACTGCCGGGTCTCATTGCCGTAAAGGTATATTCCCGACCTAACCACCCTCTCTACAACTTCGGAAAGCTGAGGTTGATAAAGGTTGCTTATATCGTAAAGTTTCAAATACTCTATCATCTCTTCATTTATTACTGTTATGTATCTCCGAAGGATTCCTACCGTTTCGTGCCATCTCGACCAATGACAACTCGTAAGTATCGTAGCAAACCGACCGTGCCCCGAAGCCTTCTTTCATGCTTATCAGGTTTTCGTTAAGATAAGTGCCATTTTTCTCGGTAGAAATACCGAAGTCGAAATACTGTTTTTCAACAAATTCATGGTTTATCAGATAATCCAGCAAAATATCCTCTGCACCCATGCCGCGTCCTTCGTCGGTGTTTACAATATACTGCGTATGCACCACATTGTCGGTTATAAAAACCCATGCCCCGGAATACATATTCTCATTCATTTTTGCAACATACAGCTGTATGTTGTTCGGAAAACGCTTCATAAGCAAACTCATCTCACTAAAGGAATGCACAGGACTTACATTATGCCTGCGGCCAAGAGATTCCGACAATAATTCATGAAAGCACTGCAACGAATTGCCGTCTACAGCCCGTTCTACCTCAAGCCCCAAACGCCGCGCCTTTGTTATGCAAGCCTTGCGGCCTTTTCTGAAAGGTAAATGGCAGGCAGGCACTAATGTCGATGATACTGCACGCCATTTCAGTGTAGCACCCATGCAATGCAATGCGTACAAGTCCTCCTGCGCCGGCATTGTGTGGTATATATACGGCACAGGCTTGTATATCAGACTGCGGGCCATGTATTCCTTACCGTAAAACGCGGCAGCCAAAGCAAGCATTGCATTTGCCGACGTCTGCGTAACCTTCCCGCTTATTATCAACCCGCCATAGGTCAAACCGCCATGCGAAACCACCATCTGCAAACCTTGGTCGTAATTGGCCGGCAGCAATCCGCATACGTCACCTTTTGCGTCGCGAAACACAAGCGAAGCGTCGGTAAAACGGTCGGCATGATAATCCATAAAGCCGCGGTTGAACAGGAATGTCCCATTCTTACTGCAACCTACGAAACTATTCCATTCCGTTTCCTGCGACTTGTCATATCTGGCTACTTGAATCATTTGTACGTTGAAAATTTCTTATCCGCGCTGCGAAAGCTTTAAGACCACATCCTCATGGAAATACGTTGATCAGAATTTCCCTTCGCGCCGCAAGCGCAAATATTCTTCATACGACTTGGCATAACCATCAGGATCATAACTTTGCGAAGCGGCTACCATGCAAACACAGTCGGCCGTAAAATTAAACAGTTCACACCATGCCCCGGCGGGAACGATTATGCCCTGCCCTTTTTCCGAAATATGTGTCGTAATGCTGCGTTTGCCGTCGTCTATCATTATATCGAAAGAGCCTTTTGCCGCAAAGACAGCCTCCATACAAGTACGATGGGCATGTCCGCCACGCCTCTTACCCACAGGCACCGACGTTATCCAAAATATCCGCTCCACGTTGAACGGCAACACTCCCTTTTCCACGAAAGTCAATGCCCCGCGGTCATCGGTCGCCGTCTTCGCGTCCACATACACACACCCTTCGGGCAATATCTCATCCACTTTTTGTTTCATATTACAAATATAGTGAAAGGTGAGTGCAGAGACAAATGAAAACGAATGTTTTATGGGTTGTTATAAGTTTGCCGTCGCTTGCGCCCCTTGCGGTTCGGCCGCAGCCGACCGAACCGAATCCTATATTATTCAAATATAAATAAAGTCGAGAGTAATACAAAAGGGCTTGCTCGATTTGTATTACCGAGACGCATCCTATATTATCTAAATATACCGAAAGTCGAGAGTAATACAATAAAGCAGGCAATCATTTGCCGGAAGTTCGTCGACGCTTTTAGAAAACACGCTCCAAATACAGACAATTTTATAGTGCAAAACTTTCATCACTTTCGCAGAAGCGTCAAAATAGGTCGGACATATTTCAAAATTCAAGGCACATATTTTAAAATATGTGCCTTGAATTTTTTCTTTTCTCAGACCTATGTGTAACCCTCTGAAAATGAGCATACATTCCCGTGTGCTTTATTTGTCTGTTTTCAAGTCCGGGTTTTCTCTGCCGCGAATGTCTGTTTTGCAAGCCGTACACTCGGCGCAGTGCACAGAAGATTCTTGCCCGGTAACCTCATTAATTTGTTGTAAACTTATAGTTCGAACTAATGCACCGGGTAATTTGGCAAAAACAATCCAGGCGACAAATTCTTTGCGAACCTGCCGCCCGGAATTTCCAATATCCTTACCTGCATGTCGGCCAAGGCAGACATGCAAGAATGCTTAGTTTTCTTACAGTTTGCGAATCCAGATGTTGCGGAAACTGATGGGCGCACTGGGGTCGCCGTGGCTCTGCAAAAGTATCGGACCTGCGCCATGCTTTACCACACGGGGAAGGCCGATGTATTCGGTTGTACCGTTGATACGTGTGTTGTTCTGCAAAAGCACGCCGTTCTGGAATATTGTTACATACGGATAGGAACGATATGTACCGTCTTCCTTGAAAACGGGAGCGGTGTAGATTATATCATATACATTCCATTCGCCCGGTTTGCGCATTGCGTTTGCAAGGGGTGCTGTCTGCTTGTAGATACTTCCGGCCTGACCGTCAACATAAGTCTTGTTGTTGTAATTGTCGAGCACCTGCACTTCGTACATGCCTTGAAGGTACACGCCGCTGTTGCCGCGTGACTGGCTTTCGCCCTGGATTCCTTCGGGAATACGCCATTCGATATGGAGCTGGAAGTTGTCGAACTTTTCCTTGGTGCGTATGTCGCCCTTACTCTTGTCTACTGTTACAACTCCGTCTTTAACGACCCATTCGGCCGGGCCACCCTGTGTGTTTTCCCACTTGGAAAGGTCTTTTCCGTCAAAAAGCACAATTGCGTCCGAAGGCGCTGTGAAACCGCCGCCCTGAATAACTGTTCCGGGTGTTACTACGGGTACTTCGGGAGTGTACCACTCCGTCATTTCGGGAGTCATCTTAGCCTGTGCCATTGCGCACTCTACGCCGGCTATCGACACGATTCCGGCCAATAACAATTTGCTTTTCATATTCATAATGTTTAACTAATCGTTTACTTTATTTGCTGTAGGAAGACTTTACAAAATCGGCATTCAAGAGATAGTCAATGCTTATCCTCACACCATCAACTATCGAAGGAGCCTCGCTCTGCTCGAGCTCCACAACGAAATTTTCCATTCCGGCCTTGTCGGCATTGTTGAATATGGCGTCGTAGCCTACCATACCGCTCTGTCCTATTTCGCGATAGTCCTTTATATGGAACATTTTGAAACGGCCGGGATATTTCTTGAAATAGTTGACCGGGCTGTTTTGTCCCCAAACAGTCCAGAATACGTCCATTTCGAAGAACACATATTCCGGGTCTGTGTTTTCCAACATCACGTCGTACATTGTCTTGCCTTCCACTTTCTGGAACTCATGGCTGTGATTGTGGTAGCCGAATTTGATTCCACTCTGCTTGCACAGTTTGCCTATCTCGTTAAGGTATTTGCACTGTGTAAGAAGGTCTTTCATAGTTTTAGGCACACCCATCCACGGGCAAACAATATATTCCATTCCGGCAGCTTTATGGTCGGCAATACACTGTTTCCACCACTTCATGGCTTCTGTAAAATCGCCGGAAGCAAGTTCCTGGTCGCTCAGGCCGCGGTTAGTATGGGCAGAAAGCACCTTGAGGCCGGCCTTTTCGCAATCTTCCTTAAACTGCTGCGGAGTACGTCCATAGAATTTGCCATTGTCATAATTTGCGGTTTCTACAGAGGTATAACCCATATCGGCCAAATCTTTCAACAGCTTGGTATAGCTTTCAGACACTTTACCATCTTTGTTTACACCGTCAAGAATTGTACGCAACGAGTAAAGCTGGATACATACTTCTTTCTTTGGCTTCGCAAGGTTGTCGGCATAGCTGCTTGTTGAAAACATTAACACGGCCGCCAATAACGCTGAAAAATAAACTTTGTATCTCATTTTGTATTTTCTGTTTGTATGTTAAATAAAAACTGCTCCGGAATTATACGTCACCGACGTTTTCATACCGGAGCAGCCTATATTAATGTGCGAATAAGACGCGGTTAGTCTAAGATCTTGATACGAATGTTACGATACCAAACATCGTCGCCATGATCTTGCAAACCGATGTAACCTTCATGCTTTTCGCCACCCATGTTGTTCAGGAGTTCGAAAGCGTAGGGGAACTCGCCACCTTCTTTGAACTTGCTGGCCTGAAGCATTTCAGTCCATTTCGGAGTCCAAAGATGATATTCAACTACATTCTCGCCATTCTGTCCGTGTATAACAGTGCCTTTGAATACCATAATCTTAGCTTTGTTCCACTGGCCATAAGGTTTAGCATTCTGGGGCTTTGCGGGAAGCATGTCGTAGAGAGAAGCCGACTGACGATTACCGTCTTTGCCGAGTTTTGCATCGATGTGGTTTTCGTTATCGAGAATCTGATACTCCGAACTCGACTGCCAAATAGGCAAATATACTTCCTTACCGTTCTCGTTGGTAACAACTTCCTGAGCCAAATAGAGAATACCGGAGTTACCGCCTTTGGAAATCTTGTACTCGCACTCAAACTCGAAGTTTTGGAACTTGTGAGCGAAAATAAGGTCGCCACCATCTTCTGCATGAGCTTCGCCCGTACCCGAGCCCTTCAAATGGATAGCACCATCTTGAACTTCCCAACTTTTGGGAGGATTGTCCATTCCGTAGCCACGCCATCCGTTGAGTGTCTTGCCGTCGAACAAAACAATGTACCCGTCCTTATCAACAGGGAACTTGGATATATCGACATTGGCTTTATCTGCTACCTTATAACCGGTAGCTGCCGAATCAGTGGACACTGCAGTTGAATCGTTAGCTGCTTCTGCATTGTTTTTACCACTATTTCCGCACGAAGCAAATAACATCAATGCGACTGCAAATGCAAATGAAATTTGTTTCATAAACTTATTTTTTTATTTCAATACTTTTACTTTGATATTACGATACCATACATCGTCGCCATGGTCTTGAAGGCCTATGTATCCTTCGTGGCTATCGCCACCACAGTTGTTCAGCAGTTCGAATGCCCTTGGCCATGCCTTTTCGCTAAACTTGCTTTCTTGCAACAATTGAGTCCACTCCGGCGTCCACATCTTATATTCTACAACTTTTACGTCGTTCTGGTAATGCTGAATTGTGCCGTTGTTTACAACAATTTTAGTTTTGTTCCACTGGCCATAAGGATTAGCATTCTGCGGCTTTGCAGGTATCATATCATAAAGAGATGCCGACTTACGATTGTTGTCCCTTCCTAATTTTGCGTCAGGGTGATTTTCATTGTCGAGCACTTGATATTCAGGAGCGGATATGAACAAAGGCTCTAAATTCTTGTTACCGTTCTGGTCGGTGGTTGTTACCTCCTGGCCAAGATAGAAGATACCAGAATTAGCTCCTTTTGCTACTTTCCATTCAAGTTCAAGCTCAAAGTTCTTAAACTTGTGGGCGAAAATAATATCTCCTCCTTCATTACCGTTGCTGCGTGAGAAATGCAATGCGCCGTCATCAATATTCCAGCAGTTAGGCAAATGGTCTTTGCCATAACCGCGCCAACCGTCAAGGTTCGTTCCGTCGAACAGAACGATATAGCCTTTATCGACTGACAATTTAAGAGGTTGAATCTGCGGTGCATTCAAAGAGTTTGAAACAAGTACCGTTGTTTCTTTAACTCCGCTGCACGATACTGCAGAGCCAGCAATAGCAAGACAAGCCAAAGAATAAATTATTTTATTCATGATTATTTAACTTCTCCTTTCTATGATTAGGCTTGCACCATTAAGGCATTGCAGGCAGTTTCCAGCCTTCACGATAATTATGCTTGATAAGTTCGTTTGCAAACTGCTGTGCATTCACAGGATCTGTCCATGTCTTATTGAATGTAGGATGACCGTTATGAATCGTAAAGCCGTCCTTAATGCAGGTCTTGATTGTTTCGTTCTCGCCGATATTGGTAAAGCGCATGTTCTCGCCGTCCCACTCCAATGTCTTATTCAAAGCCTGGAGACGGATTGCCAAAACTCCCATTACTACCATTTCATTGAACGGTCCTGCCTCAGAGAAATCTGAATTACATTTTACGCGACTTGCCTTATCTTCCTTGCATGCGCGAACCCAGTCCATTTCATGAGAAACTTTAACGCGACGGCATACTTGAGGAGCATTAGGTTTACGACCTGAAAGCAGGAACGGATTCTGACCGTAGCAACCGCAAATAAGGGTGTCTTTTGTTCCGTGGAAAATAGTAAGGCCGCCACCGTCTTGCATCAATTGCTTGTTCTGCGGGAAGCCTTTCGGACGGTCGGGCATCATACCGCCGTCATACCAGTGAACTTCAACTTCGGGCATTGCAACCTTAGGCATATTTTCGCGTGCGGGGAAAATCATCTTCACATGCTGTGCCTGCGGAGCGCATTCGCTGAGCAATAAGGTAGAAGAACCTTCTACTTTTGTAGGATATTTAAGATTCAGAGCTTTGAAAGGCTGGTGCAAAATATGGCAAGCCATATCTCCGAGAGCTCCTGTTCCGTATTCCCACCAACCACGCCAGTTCCAAGGCTGATAAATATGGTTGTACGGTTTGAGCTTTGCAGGACCGGTAAAGAGATCCCAGTTCAAAGTCTTAGGAATCTTGTCTTCCTTCTCGGGTGCATTAAGTCCTTGCGGCCAAATAGGACGGTCGGTAGCACACTCTACCTTGTAAACATCACCTATTTCGCCGTTCCATATCCAGTCGCAAACGGTTGCCGTGCCGTCCCACGAAGAACCTTGGTTACCCATCTGTGTAGCTACTCCTGTAGAAGCCGCCAACTTTGTAAGCAGACGTGATTCGTAAACGGAGTGTGTCAAAGGTTTCTGGCAAAATACGTGTTTGCCCATAGTCATGGCATCAGCAGTAATAATAGCGTGCGTATGGTCTGCAGTAGCTATGATTACAGCGTCGATTTCGTTTGCCATTTCATCGTACATCTTGCGATAGTCCCAATACCTTTTAGCTTTGGAGAATTCATCGAATACGCCTTTCGCATAATCCCAGTTTACATCGCACAATGCCACGATATTCTCTGTCCCTTTCACGGCATTAATGTTAGAATGACCCATACCGCCTATTCCGACAACTGCTATATTCAGTTTGTCAGTAGGCGACACATGTCCAAAACTTTTGCCCAAAATAGAGCTCGGAGCAATAGTCAAGCCGGCTACGGCTGCTGCTCCGGTTTTCAGAAACTGTCTTCTCGAAATGTCTGACATGATTAATTTGTTTTGATTGTGAATTTTAGGTTGGTTATTATTGGTTAATTTGCTTCAAAAATAACGTTTTTTCCGCAAAGCGATACACTACCTACGGTTTTTTTTATTCAACAAACCGTATCCTTCGGTTAAATTTCTGCGTCTTTGTCGTATTTCTTCTAAAGTCTGTAGTGTTCCTATGGCGGGCAAGTCATGCTGTCGGCTATCTTCAAGGAATTTCCATGCGTACTCGGACGCTATTGCAGAATCGCGGAAAGTTGGCAACTCCGGATCCAACTTATTATTTTCTATGCTGTTGGCAAAACGTTCTGACAGGACATCTATGTTTTTTCCGCCATGCGGGAGCCCGGTTATCTCAGTACGATTAATTCCGTGCAAGTCGACAACAGCAGTTTTGAAGTCGTGACGCATGCGTACAATTCCTTTAGTACCTATCAATTCTGTATATGAATTGTGAGTTTGCACCTTCGACATCTGGCCATATACAAAACCTTGCGTTATGTCGAAAACCACGCCGTTCTCGAATGTTCCCTGGCATTGTATCCACCACGGGTCCTTGTAGCTCCACATGCGAACGCCTTGCGCATGCCATGTTTTATATTCCGAGCCGGCATACCAGCGCGTAATGTCCACATAATGCATTCCGCAATCGTGAAAGGCCGGGCCTTCATACTCATGTCCTTCCCCGGGAGCAAGACCTGGCGTCATGTGGCACACTCTTATTATGGCCAGTTCGCCAAGTTCGCCTTCGTCCACATATTGTTTCATTTTCTTGTGATACCACGAATTGCGCAAATACAAATTTACAGTAGAAAGCACATTGGCTGATTCTGTAAGGTGAACCATCTCCCATTCTTTTTCCAAGGAGTCGGCTATTGGTTTTTCCGATATGATATGTTTGCCATAATGAACGGCTTTTTCTATCTGTTCTTTACGGAAATTGGCAAGGGTGCATAGCGCCACGGCTTTTACCGAGGGATCTTCGAATATTATCTGTTCGTTATCCACCACTTGAGAGTTAGGCGATTTTTCCTTTGCATATTTTCTGGCCTCGGGGTCAATGTCACAAATATACGCCACGTCCCACCGGTTTGTTTCCTGGAAATGCGTTAAATACTTTTCACCCATTCTGCCAAAACCTATAAGCCCTACTTTTATCATATTACTATCTGTTTAATGGTATTATGGTATCTTGTTTCTACTAACATTTTTCTGTTCTCATGCCGGCTGCACATCCGTGCTGTCCTCTTTTGGGGCAGGCTTCACGAGGAATGCGCTTATCTCCCACAATATATATATCGGTATAAATACGACCGTCAGCGTAAACGGGTCGGACGAGGGTGTTATGACAGCCGCCAGTATAAGGAACGCCACAACGGCGTGCCGGCGGTACGTTGAGAAGAAACTTCTGTTAAGTATGCCGAGTTTTGACAGGAGCACCGCTACGAGCGGCAGTTCAAACACCAGCCCCATCATGAATATCAGCATCAGGAAGTTGTTCATATACGAATCCAAAGACAACTGGTTGCTTATCGTTGCACTTATCTGGAAATTATACAGGAACCTCAACGTAAGCGGGAACACGAGGAAATACCCTATCGCGCAACCCACGTAAAACATTATCGTACCGAACAGGAATGCCCACCGCACTCCTTTTTTTTCGTTTTCATACAACGCCGGGCAAACGAACCTCCAAATCTCGTAAATAAGATAAGGAAACGTAACCAGCAATGCGAGCCAGAACGCCAGCGTTATGTTCAGAAAGAACTGGGACGCGAGTTTTATGTTTATTATCTCGACATGTATGGGTTTATTGAACTCGCCCGGTATGAGAGGGCACATATTGGCCACTTTCGTAAGAAACTTGTAAAGAAAGAAGTCGTTGTTACACGGAGCGAGTATAACACTGTCGAATATATCCGGAATGAAAACAAACCCTGCTACAATCAGTACCGCCAACACGATGAAGACTCTCATCAACATCCACCGCAGGGCCTCTAAATGGTCCCAAAACGACATTTCAGCCTTTGCAGTCATAACGGCAGTCCCGACTATCAGTTCTTCTCGACGTCACTCTTGGCGTTGGCCTCGACGTCTGTATTGTCCTTAATATCTTTTTCTATTCCGTTTATACCTTCTTTAAAACTTCTTACACCCTTTCCTATGCCGCGCATAAGTTCGGGTATTTTTTTACCTCCGAAGAGCAGGAGCACCACGAGTGCTATTATTATAATCTCCGGAGCTCCAAGAGAACCGATGAACAGTAAGCTTAATGTATTCATTATGTATTTTGTTTTTAAGATATTGATTTAATTACTACTGTATTTCCGCTGTTTTCTTTGCCAAAAGTACAAAAGTTCATGCTAACTGCAAAACACTTTTATCGTTTATTTAGGGCCAATTCACAAAGTTGAAACAGCATTTTAAACTTTATTTTCTCTGCTGCGCGAGTTTTAGAATTTATTTTGAAATTCAGCCTTCTTGGTTAACTTTAGTTCACCAAAATCGGCACACCTATTTCCTCTTTTTTAATACTCGCCGCCAACTTTTAATTGTACCCGACAAAGTCGTTCCCACAATTATGATAAAAGTCTGCGGTTACCCTTCCGCAAGTTCATAACTTTCTAAAACATAACTCGCTGTTATGAGTAACGGAGTCTGCGTGTCTTAATTTGTCCGCCTTTCCGGAACATTTTTCAAACGGGTTTTCAGGGGGCAAAAAATATGTCTGACCTATTTTAAAATATGTCAGACATATTTTGAATTATGTGCCTTGTATTTTTTCTTTGCTCATAGGCGTTCCGAAAGTCCCATTACGTAAGGGTTTGCGCAGAGCTGTAAAATCGCGGCTTTTTTGTCTGTATTACATAAATCATGCAAGTAGCAGGATTTGCACTCTTTAGTAGCGTTATAAATCCGCCGATAAACTGCTTAAAGAACAACCTGTTCGCTTTTTAAACTGGAGTTTACAATTCAGGACGGGAGGATTAAGTTAAATAATCGTAATTTCTCGATAGAATCCCTTATTTTGTAGTCTACATAAAACAAAATCGACTATATTTGCAACATCAGAATCAAATAAAGCCTACTTTAGTTTACTCTCGTAATGAATTTTCGACATAAATTATCATTCTTAGGGTTTATATTATTGACCTCAACTACAATTCAAGCGCAAGATCTTATAGCACGCCAAGCACCTATCGACCGCAAGACACATGCGGTAGATTCAGTATCTCTCCAACATTTGAAAAAGGCGGAAAGAACCGAAGAACTACGTAATTTATATACCGATTGGTCGAATACAACGGTACATTCAATGGATTTGGACGCAATTCCGGATTCTTTCAAGATAGACATGAGGGACTTCTGTATGCCGACTCCTTCCAGGAAGATAACTTCAAATTATGGATACCGCCGTTCATTCAGAAGCATGCATAAAGGTCTGGATATAAAAGTTTATGTTGGCGATACAATACGTGCAGCTTTCTCAGGGAAAGTGAGAATACGCGATTATGAACGCAGAGGTTATGGCTATTATATCGTAATACGCCACAACAACGGTTTGGAAACCGTGTACGGGCACATGTCGAAGCAATTGGTAAACGAAGGCGATATCGTAAAGAAAGGCGATCCCATAGGATTGGGCGGAAATACGGGACGTTCGACAGGCTCGCACTTGCATTTCGAAATATTGTTCATGGGTGTGACCATAAACCCGGCACTTATGTTCGACTTTGAACAACAAGATATAGTAAGTGACTATTTTACATTCTACAAAGACGGAATTACGAACAAAGACATGTACTTCTCGTCAGTAGTAGAACCAAAAGAGCAGAAAGACGAAACACTTATCGTTGACAAGAAAGTAAGTCAGGTAAAATACCACAAGGTTAAACGCGGGGAGACTTTAAGCTCGATAGCAAATAAAGTTGGTACTACCATAGACAAACTATGTAGCTTGAACCGAATAACAAAACGACAGACATTACGCCCGGGTCAGATTTTGAGGTACGAGGAGTAATCTTTGCCTGTAACGCTAAAGACTACATAGCAAGTAAACATGAATACCGAAACGCAATTCCAGGAAATAATAAAGGGTTGCCGCGACCTCTATGTAAAGAAGCTACACGATTATTCAACCGCATGGAGAATACTGCGCATACCTTCAGTTACCGACCAACTGCTCAATAAAGCAAAAAGAATACGCTCTATCGAGGAAAAAGGAGTAACATTGGTAAATGAAGGCATTGAACCGGAATTTATAGGACTTGTAAATTATAGCATAATCGGTTTAATACAGCTTGAGCTTCATCCCGTTTTGGAAGAAGACATCAACGAAAGCGAAGCAACAGCTCTGTATGACAAATACTCCAAAAGCGCGTTTGAGTTAATGAAACGCAAGAACCATGACTACGACGAGGCGTGGAGAGGTATGCGGGTAAGTTCGTTTACCGACCTTATTCTAATGAAACTTTACCGTACAAAACAAATCGAAAATCTAAAAGGCAAGACTCTTGAAAGCGAAGGCATTGATGCCAACTACTACGATATAATAAATTACGCGGTTTTCGCTTTAATAAAAATCAAGTATGGCGATTAAGAAATACAAAGCACATGTATTAACGGCTTTTGTAAATATTTGCAGCTTCATGGTAGCTGCAATTTTTATTTTCTCCGGTTTTACTAAGGCAGTGGACCCTGTAGGTGGAGGAATAAAAATAGGTGAGTACCTGTATGCTTTCGGCTTAAATGTAATGAATAACGACGGATTGCTCGGAGGTATCTCCATTCTGCAATCAACAATCGAGTTCATGGTCGGAATATATCTGCTGCTTGGAATGCGGCGCAAACTAACATCATTGTTATTGCTGATAATAATGATGTTTATGACATTGCTGACGTTTTATATAGCAAAAACCAATGCTGTTTCGAATTGCGGCTGCTTTGGCGACGCAGTAAGCTTAAATAATTGGGACACGTTTTATAAGAACGTTGTAATACTGGCAATGTCGCTTGTGATTGCGTTTAATCCGATGAAGATACGCAAGGCACTAAGGCTGAAAAGCGAATGGATTGCAAAAGTATATTCGTTTTCAGTAATAATTGTAGTAAGTTTGTACTCTTATCACTATTTGCCTATAATAGACTTTAGACCATTTTACATCGGGCAAAATATCATAAAAGGAATGGAAATTCCCGAAGACGCAAAGCCGCCGGTCTACGAAACCGTCTTTACACTCAGAAAAGGCAACGAAGTGAAAAAATTCACGTTGGAGAATTATCCTGATTCAACTTGGCAGTTTGTAGATTCAGATACGAAGCTTATAGAAAAAGGTTACGAACCCGAAATAAACAACTTCGCGCTATTCGATTCAGAGACAGAAGAGGAAGTCACAACAACGGTTTTAAATGATAAGAATTTCTCTTTTTGGCTCGTTATGCCATATATAGAAAAAGCCGACAACGGGGTTATCGACGCTGTAGAAGATATTTACGACTATTGCAAACTATACGGTTATAACATTTACGGCATGACATCTTCCGGTAGAGAACAAATTCAAGAATGGAAGCATAATGCCGGAATAGATTTCCCGTTTTGCCAGGCCGACGATATTACGCTAAAAACGATTATACGTTCAAATCCTGGTCTGCTACTTTTACGCGGCGGGAACATAATAAATAAATGGAGCAAGAACAACCTTCCGGACGATGAAATTCTAACAGCACGCATTGAAAAGCTAACTTCAATTTACGGAACTAAGGAAAACGGAATTAAAGGAGCTTTTAAATATCTATGTTATTTCCTTATTCCGCTAATATTTCTTATTTTCGCGGATAAATACAAGGCAAGACGAAAATCTCTCAAAAAGCCAAATAAAATATCTTAAACAAATTAATAATGAGAAAGAAGATTGTCGCAGGTAACTGGAAAATGAACATGAACCTGCAAGAAGGAATTGCTTTAGCAACTGAACTGACAAACGACCTTAGCAAGAACAAGCCTAACTGCGATGTTATAATTTGCACACCGTTTATTCATCTGGCTTCTATCGCTAATGTTATAAACAAAGAAGTAATGAGCCTTGGCGCTGAGAACTGTGCTGACAAAGAAAAAGGCGCATACACCGGTGAAGTATCGGCAAGCATGGTTCGTTCTACAGGTGCTGACTATGTAATATTGGGACACAGCGAACGCCGCGCATATTACAACGAGACTCCCGAAATCTTGAAAGAAAAAGTAAACCTTGCCCTGCAAAATAATTTGAAAGTAATTTTCTGCATTGGTGAAGTATTGGAAGAGCGCGAAGCCGGCAAACAGAATGAAGTAGTTGGCGCACAATTAGAAGGCTCTTTGTTCGACTTGACAAAAGAACAGTTCTCGAATATAGTTCTTGCATATGAACCCGTTTGGGCCATAGGAACCGGAAAAACGGCAACTGCCGAGCAAGCAGAAGAAATGCACGCATTCATACGTAAAACAATAGAAAACAAGTTCGGTGCAGAAGCTGCTGAGAACGTTTCCATACTTTACGGTGGAAGTTGCAAACCTTCGAATGCACGTGAAATTTTCAGCAAGCCTGACGTTGACGGCGGCCTCATAGGCGGCGCAGCACTCAAAGCAGCAGACTTTGAAGCTATTATAGACGCTTGGAAATAATACAAATACAACAAACCGTTCCCCTAAATCAAAATTAGGGAACGGTTTGCTTTTTTATATACTGAATCCTGCTAAAAAGCCGATAAACGAACCGTCCTCTTAGTATGTAATTCATTAATCAGACATGAAAATCTTATTAATCGTTTTGTCATTTACTGTTTCATTACAAGCATTTTCTCAATCAAATTACGTTGAGAAGTTGCTTAAGAACTCAATAAATGAAGGGACGGTTGTATTTCATCAAGACTCTAAAATAACCAGCTTGTTGAATTCGGATTCTGCATTTACAAAATCAGAAAATAATACTCACAGCAACAACAGTGCTTCAAATAACATAAAAGGCGTAAATGCAAAAACATCAAAGAATCATAAATCCGACACATTAAATACAGCAGAAATCAACGGTGAAAGTAATTTATCTACTCACACGCGGCGTTATAAGGTAGAAGGGTACAGAATACAAATCTATGCCGGAAATAACTCCAGGAAATCACGTATAGAGGCAACGAGGGCAGGGCAGCGGATTAAGAACTTTTTTCCCGAATTACCGGTATATACACACTTTTATCCGCCACGGTGGATTTGCAGGGTGGGTGATTTCAGAACAGTAGAAGAAGCACAAAATTATCTGGCTCAAATTCGGGATTTGAAAATATTTTCCGCTGTTACATTAATTAAAACCACAGTACAGGCAACTTATTAGCAGGTTTAGTTTTTAATTGTGTTACGGCCGAACTTGCAGAAACCACGTTTTTTACGCGGTTTCCAACATTTATAGTTTCATTACAAAGTAGAATTCATCATGAATATAGAAGAACTTTCCCAACAGCAACGCGAAGAAGAACTTGAAAAGCATTGCCACCGCATACTGTCATTGCTGGGCGAAAATCCCGAGAGGGAAGGCTTGCTCAAAACCCCAAGCAGGGTAACAAAAGCCATGCTCAAACTTACGAGCGGCTACGACATGGATCCGTCTGCCATTTTAAACTCGGCTAAATTTAAAGAAGACTACAGCCAAATGGTAATCGTTAAAGACATTGACTTCTTTTCGTTGTGCGAGCACCACATGCTGCCGTTTTATGGAAAAGCTCACGTGGCGTATATACCAAACGGATATATTACCGGTTTGAGCAAGATAGCACGTGTTGTAGACATTTATTCGCACCGTTTGCAAGTTCAGGAGCGTATGACATTCCAAATAAAGGAATGCATACAAAATGCACTGAATCCTCTTGGCGTAATGGTTGTTCTCGAAGCAAAGCACATGTGCATGCAAATGCGGGGAGTGGAAAAGCAACATTCAGTAACCGTTACAAGTGAATTTTCCGGCGCATTTAAACAATCAAAAACAAGGGCCGAGTTCCTGGATCTGATTGGGCACCATTAATTCGGAAACGCAAAATAACATATCGCTATACAGGCATTCATAACACTGTGCCTGTATTTTTTATAATCTGTAGGTTCATTTATACAAACTCTTATTAGCAACAGCTTCGTCGTCAAACACTCATAAAACGTATGAATATAAGAGAGATAAAAACAAACAAGAAGCAATATCTCCAGCTTCTTTTGCTTGCAGATGAGCAAGAATCGATGATAGACAGGTATTTGGAACGAGGTGACATGTATGTAATGGTCGGCAACACTTCAGAAATAATATGTGTTGCCGTCGTTACTGACGAGGGTGAAAGTGTTTGCGAACTTAAGAACTTGGCCGTAGCGCCGCAATTCCAGAGACAAGGCTACGGTAGGAAAATGATAGAGCACCTGTGCGTTATTTACGGTGAAATGTTTTCGTATATGATTGTCGGCACTGGCGAAAGCACACGTACCATGTCTTTTTACAAAAGCTGCGGTTTTGAGTATTCTCATACGGTGCCTGACTTTTTTACTGTCAATTATGACCATACAATAATCGAAGACGGGAAAATTCTTACCGACATGCTTTATTTCCGCAAGAAATTAATACCTCCACACACTTCGGTTCAAGCTGTTTAGGGCTTAATTGCTCAAAACACTTTGCATGCTTAACCCCAAATCGGTCGTTAGGCTTCATCAAATTGCGTGCTTATACCTGGCAGATAGCTTCCCGCCCGGCTGAAGGCGTAGCGGGCTACGGCGAAGCCGGGCGGGAAGACAGATGACGGCAGAAATGCGTAAGTTGGCGAAGGGACCGCACTCGACGTTACGACTTAATTCCCTAATGATCGTATAGAGTTAAATGTAACCGAAAAGAACAAGTTTTTTGACCATTGAATTGCCCATCGAAAAACTCCAAAAATTATAAGGGAAAAAAATATGTGCCTTGTATTTTAAAATATGTCCGATGTATTTCGAAATATGTCGGACATATTTTTTCTTTGCTCCTAACCCCGCTGAAAACCGCTTGCCATGCGGGTTTCGGAAAGCCACGCATAACGCCGCCTTTTTTGTCCGTATCCGCAATGTTCCCGCGCCGCCCGTCCGTTCCGTACACGTGTCGTGCAAAATTAGGTTGAGATCAGAAAGTTTTAAGCCACAATGGTTTTTATTGCAAAATATGCTAACTTTGCAACAACCTGCATCACGCCAACGCTGCCGGGCAGCGGGCGGGTCAGGGCACATATATAAAAGGCGTTTACTTGACGCTTTGTTTATCCGGCGCATAGAAACTTCGCAACTTTCAATTACCGTCGGGAACAAGGCAACGGTAGATGCCCATGGGTATGTTATACATATCAATAGTATGCTTTGACGTAGTTGAAGCATACGTTGTTGGTATACACATATCGGCGTGGGCTTCTGCGTTGCTCGTTCAAACGGTAATGGGCAATGCGAAGGCCTCTATGCGCGGAACGGGCAACAGGTACAGACTCCCGCGCTTTTTCTGTATGTAAGCAATCCTCATTATTTACGAATCCCGCCGGTTTTGGGAGCCCGCCGACAAAAACAGAAAAAGCAATGAAAAAATTGTACTTGAAAAACCTGTTAGTGGTAATTTGCTGTGCCGTAATACCGATTGGCATGTCGGCACAGTTCAGCGGTTCGGGCAGTGGTACGAAGGATGACCCCTACCGCATTTTTAATGCCGACCAGTTGAACCAGGTAAGAAACTTCGCAGGAAAAACGGATGTGTACTTCTCCCTCGAAGCCGACATCGACATGACCGACTGGATAGCCGAGAACAACCCCTCGCAAGGCTGGTTGCCAATAGATGCATCATACTCAATGAAAGTAATGGATTTTAACGGCAACGGACACACAATAAAGAACTTATATATAAACAGGCCAAATACCGACAACGTGGGACTATTCGGATATGCCCGAACTAATGGAAATATTTATGACTTAAATTTGGAAAACGTCAACATTGTAGGCAAAGACCACGTAGGAGGTATTTTGGGATTCACTAACTCATCTTCGTATTTTTTGTCGTTGTATGGATGTACCGTCAAGGGAGAAATAAAAGGCAATGACTGTGTTGGAGGTGTTGTAGGGTTATCCTACGGAAATACGGAATCATTATCAAAAAATTCCTTCTACGGTAAAATCGTAGGACATGATTATATTGGTGGCATCATAAGTTATTGCCCCTCTATCACTATATCCGATTGCACCACATTTTGCCAAATAACCGGCAACGACCATATCGGTGGTATTGCAGGTTATAGCTCGTCAAATAGTTTAACCATAACCAACTGTTACTCATATAACAATATCAACGGGAACGATGAAATTGGCGGCATTATCGGGCATGTTGAAGCATGGGAAAACGACAAAATCGAAATAAGCAAATGCTATACCCACAGTTATATAACTGGAAATGACAATTTGAGCGGTGTCCTCGGGTATTTTTACGACCACACTTACGATATGAATGGCTCATACGCGAATCCTCCGTTCGGAATTACTTTGCAAGATTGCTATACAAACAGCAACATAAAAGGAAATTCAAATATAGGGTCGCTCATAGGAAGTGGCTACAAAAATATGGACGGTGATTTTGTGGTTGAACACTCATACGCCAACAACTATGCATTAGAAGGCAAGAGCTACGTAGGAGGTATAATTGGAAATTCATCCGGCTATTCCAATAGTTACTTCGCTACCATAAAGAACAACGTTTCCATAAACAAAAAGTTGTCGGCAAACAGCAATCTTTACAGGATAGGCAATATCGTTGTTTGTCCTGCCTCCGACAGGAATTTGGCATGGACGCTTACTCCGATGTTCCTTAACGATGTGGAGCAGCCGTTACCCGATGACAGCGAAGAGAACGGTATGAGCATAGGACTTTCATCATTGAAGCTGCAAGCCACATACGCGGGCTTGGGCTGGGACTTTGCCGACACATGGCAGATTGAAGAGACCGAGGGATTCCCGTACTTCAAGAACCAAACGGCCCCCGCTTCATTTACGCAAACATTGAAAACGGGAAACACTTCCCTTTCGGGACAATGCACTAGTGGTGCGACCGTAATTGTTTTCATCGGCGATAAGGTCTACACCACGCAAGCTGCCGGAAATATCTGGAACCTCATGCTTGACGAACCCTTGCAGGCCGGCAACGTGGTAAATATAATCGTGCAGGCCGAAGGCAAAATGCCTTCATACATAATAAGCCAGACCGTGAGCCTTGCCGGCAGCGGTACTGAAAGCGACCCGTTCGTAATCTCCACGCCGGAAGACATGCAGGCTATTTCATCTGACAATACCGAAAACGCTTGCTACAAACTCGCTAACGACATAGACCTCACCGAATGGATAGAAACCAACAGCTCCACCGACGGGTGGATTCCCGTAACGCTGCGCGGCACATTAGACGGCGACGGGCACACGATAAGCGGCCTTTGGTGTAACGCCGAGAACGGAGGTTTGTTCGACAAGCTCGTACCGGGTGCAGCGGTTAAAAACGTCAAGGTAAGTATAGCCGACGGCAAAGCCGTTAAAGGCACTGCCATTGTGGGCGGAATAGTAGCAATCAACAAAGGAACGGTCGAAGGCTGTATGGTTACGGGAACAATAGAAGGCGGTGCTTACACAGGCGGTATTGCCGGACAGAATAACGGCATCGTTTCAAAGTGCTACATATCCGGCAAAGTAACATCGGCTAACGTCAGTGTAAAAGCAGGTGGTATTGTTGGCGAGAACCAGAGCGGAAGCAGCGTAAGCGACTGCTACAGCTCTGCCGACATTACAACAACGGGCGACGATTCGTATGCCGCAGGGATTGCCGGATACAACTATGGCACTATTGAACGCTGCTATTCCGAAGGCGCAATCTCTGGCTATGCCATAGCAGGTGTTTGCGCTTACAACAACGGCGCGGACGCAAAAGTCGTTTCATGCGTAGCTGTGAACAGTTCGCTCGAAGCAACAAAATCGGCTCTGCGCGTGCTTGGAGGATTCTCCAACGGGGCTTCCGCACCTGCCACAACCGACAACTACGCATACGAAGGAATGCCCGTTACTGTTAACAACGTACCGCAAAAGATTTACGACGACCCACTAAACGGAACGACAAAGACCATTGACGAACTTTACAGGAAAGCCACTTACGAAGCGTTGGGTTGGGACATGGAAAACATTTGGGACATAGACGAAGGCTCATCGCTGCCCTACTTTGAAGAATTCTCAATTCAGGTTTCCGAAATTTCTTTGAATAATACAGAAGCAACTATCGAAAGACAATCTACATTGCGACTTACCGCAACCGTACTGCCCGAGAATTGCAGGAACAACACCCTAAAATGGAGCAGCGACAACGAAGAGGTTGCAACCGTTGACGAGAACGGGCAGGTTACAGCCGTCGGTGTTGGCGAAGCGAATATAACGGCTACCGCTGCCGACGGTTCGGGCGTGACAGCCACTTGCAAGGTTACAGTTTCGCCGAAACTTGTGACTTCCGTAACACTCAACAAAAACGAACTTACGATTGAAAAGAGCTTTACTGCACAACTCGCAGCAACCGTAGCGCCGGACGACGCAGACGACCTCGGCTTGATATGGACGAGCGACAACGAGGAA
>ERZ779851.157-NODE-157-length-69321-cov-5.475558_pt1 | contig 69321 bp, 64 predicted proteins | sample MGYA00511094_ERZ779851 | MGnify/ENA primary metagenome ERZ779851 (study PRJEB29588, sample SAMEA2155512) | human gut metagenome | biome: human gut; feature: human-associated habitat; material: faeces | place: Denmark | collected 2008/2010 ...
CGATCTTGCCTTCCAGTTCCGTCTTCGCAGCACCGACCTTGGTGTCGATGGCACTGTCAGTTTCAGTCTTGGTGTAGTAACCGGAAAGATCGACGATACCGCCGAGTTCTTCCCACTTCTCACCGTCCCACACGAATTCTTTCGATTTCTCGGTCACGTGATAGACGTCACCAACGATCTGATCTGCACTCGGCAGTTCCGCTTCGGTGGCAACCGTACCTTTGTACTTGTAGACGGAAGCGACTTTGCTGTCGATCAGAGCGGTAACCGTGGTATAGTTCTCGGGATAGGTGGCGAGTTTGGTCTTTTCGGCAGTCGTGTAATCTTCAGTCGAGAGCTGCTTGCCTTCGACTTTGTCGACCTTGTTGGCAACACCAGCTGCGACTTGAGCGACGACGTAGGTCTTGACCGCACCAACATTCGGCACATCAGCATCCTGAGCAGCCGTGATGTCACTGATGGTGACAACACCGATCGGCTTGAACTCCGTACCGGTATAGATGTAAGCGATGCCATCCGTGGTGTTGAAGTAGATGTATCCGCGGATACCGGATCCCGGAAGAGAGGAAACCAGCTGGGCTTCCTGCGAGAACTTGACGTTGTCACGAGCGATCTGACGAGTATCCGTCAGGAAGTAAATCGCACCGGCGACTTTGGTTTCGAGAGCTTCGTAATTGGCAGAGGTACCTACCCACATCTGCGGGAGATCAGCGATAGTAGCCATGTTGTTGAATTCTTTTGTTTATGTTTGAAAGGTTAAATGGTTTGTTGTTAAAGAGTACGCCAGAAGTTACCAACGGCGATCATGTCAGACGGGGTGAATGCCGGATACATCGTAGCAGATGTGATGCTGATCGATGCAACCGCGTTCTGCCAGGTCGACCGGACATAGACTTGTCCAGCAGCTTCGATCTGACCAACGTTTACAGCAGTCAAACGTCCTTGACCGTCCACTGGGATACCACCTTCTGGTACAGCGACATAAGCGGTTCCGTTGTAATAGGACATCGCAAGACGTCCGTCCTCACCACGACTGTCCACTTCCTTGATCAGAGTCTCCATAGATGGATCCGAGAAGATTTCCACCTTCAAGAACATGTTCTCCTGTTCCACAGGTCTCACGAACTGCATGAACGTCGGAGTATTGTCAACATATCCGATGATGTCTTCCATCGTGTGAGTATGTTTGATCGGAGCATAGAGCGATGGGAGTTTGGAGATCTCTGTAGAGAGTTCCACCTTCGTCGCATACATCGCTTGAACTTCGGTGTTCAGCGCATACTGCGAGTGAGTGTGTCCGATCTTAGAGAAGTTCTGATCCACATAAGTCTGAAGAGCATACTGATCCGCAGGGAACCCAGTGATGCGATCCCAAGCGATCGTATCTGTGATCTTCTGGTACTGATCCATCCTCTTAATCTGATCGGCACTGAGCTGATCAACGTATTCAGCCAGCTGAGTGAGTTGAAGACGGATATCCTCAACCGTACCAGACAGCGTATCCAGTTTGGTAATGATCCCATCGATGTCGGGAAGATCGGTCAGATCCGTGTATGATCCGGTTGTTGCAACCAGAGCCAGATCTGCTTTCTTGGGATAGAACGCTTCCAGCGTGGTGTTGAGAACACGACTGTCCAGTTCCTCTCTCAGTCCAGTGATGAACGTGATCGGATACGAAGATGGAGGATCGACGATCTGAGACCACATGATCTCTCCATCCATCGCGGTCGTATCTTTCCAGTCGTTGGTATCACTGTCCCAGACCCAGATACTGTCGGTTGTTCCAACGATCGCATACCAACCGTCGGATGCATTCGGGTACATAGCCCTCAGCTGTTCAGGAGTTGCAACCCATCCAACAAAGTTCTTGATCACGGAACTTCCACCATCCAGCATCTCTGTTTCATAGATCTTCTCCCATGTCTTACTGAGGGAACGCCATGCATAAAGAGCAGACCCCTTGTCTACACTGGGGTCACCCGATGCGTCTACAACCCAGGCCAACTTACCTGGATATTGCTCGCGCAGCAGGTCGGCATAAGTCTGGTACGTCTTCGTCGTCCCGATCACGGTGACGCCAGAAGCTGTAGCGAACCAAGACTTGCCATTTAGATTAATCACAGTGCCCATTGCGACCCTCCTAGTTGAAGTCGAAATAACAATTATGCATAGGATGACAAATAGGAAAGTAGTTGACCCGGCTGTTCTATGCCAAACGAACTTCAACTATATATAACTAAGTGTAATACTTCAACAGAAAGGAACTGATATGGAACTATTAAGTCAAACAGAAGGATCCGACATGGTAGTCTTCTACCATGCGGATAATGACGGGAAAGCTTGTGCTGCGATCATCCACGAGCTCTATCCCAAGAGCTGGTGTTATCCAGTCAATCACAACAAAGATGTACGTTGGGATTTGATCGACCCCAATGTCACGACGATCTTGATCGTGGATTTCTCGTTCCCCCTCCAAACGATGAAAGATCTGAAGAACCGGTATCGGTTGATCTGGATCGACCATCACCCTGTTGTTCACGAATACAAAGAACAAGGGTTCTCCTGTGAAGGGAAATGTGAAACGACCAAAGGGCGTTCTGCTGCTATGTTGGTCTGGGAGTACTTCCATCCTGGAGTGAATCCCCCTTGGGTGATCAAGTATATCTCGGACTACGATACCTGGTGTTTTGAATATGGGGATGATACCAGATGTTTCGATGTCGCATTGGGACAGCTGGAACTCTCCCCTGTGGATAAACATCAGCAAGAGTGGAGTCGTCTGTTCCGTGACAAAGACTTCATCCACAAGTTGATCCAGACTGGGAAGAGGATCTTGAACTACATCTCGATCCGCAACCATGTTGTCGTAGACGACGGTGCATTCGAGACGAAGATCAACGGTGTTCCTGCGATCGCTTGTAATGTGAAGGATGCGAACAGCGCACTCTTCTCACACATCGATCGTCCGGATCTTCCGATCCGTATCCTGTTCCGGTACTTCAACAATATCAAGAAAGTCCGTGTATCGATCTACAGCATCGACGAAGAACACTATCCGGCGAACGAGATCGCGAAGAAGTACGGAGGGAACGGACATCCTGGAGCAGCTGGTTGTGTCTGTGATATCAATCAACTCCCGTTCCAGTTACCCACTGCAACGAAGTATGATGATCTGAAATTCGACAACATCCTTCAGCCCATCACGGACGCGTTGCAACACGATCCTCTGGCGAACAAATACGCCAATCAGAATCTCCTTCCTGTCATCTATGGTTCCTCAACACCCATGACCATATGTGGTATGAAGGTGATCGCGATCAACCACCCTGCTCTGTTCACGAACACCTGGTATGTTACCGGGTTGAATCTGGATTACGACATCGGCGTATTCTGGAATCTGTGTAAGACCGGATGGTATCGGTATCGGTTCTACAGTCTGAACCCGGACATCACGCTGGAACAGCTGAAACAAGAACACTTCCCCGATGGTCACATCATCGGAGATAGTCTCTGGGTCTACAACAACAAACATATCTTCGATGCGATATTCGAAGACGAAATACCCTTCTAACACAAGGATATTTCTTAGACAGAATCAACTATTAGATGATCCGTGTACCACTGTACACGGATCATCATTTCACAACACCCAATCAAAACACGTTAGGAGGTAAGTATCATGTCGGAGGAATCAAAATCAGGTGAGTCAAAGTACGAGTACATCAAAACGATGATCGAGGTCCGAGATCGTGTACACGAACGATTGATTCTCAAATGTTCCAGTCACTTTCAAACTCTGATGATGTCTCAGAATGAACATCTGGGTCGTCATCTTCAATCATCCAGTTCTGCATGTTGTCTGAAAGAGATCGATCTGATCACTCAGGACATCCTCAGTTGTTTAGCAGCTACCCGATACCGGTTCTTGAACTCTGTATCAGAATACGAACTTGTGAACATCATCGCAAGAGTTATCTGTGAGATGGAGATCACTACCACTTGGGTTACGGATATCCTCTTTGAAACCTGTATGTATTTCTACACACAAAAGAAGCTGATGAAGATGCTTCGATTGACCAGTTTGGAGCAGAGGATGAAGACCAAGTCGGAAATCCATAAGAAAACCTTATCCTGGGTGAAGCAACAGAGAGATCTGGTCTTCACTGCAGATGATCAAGACGATCTGATGTTCTACAGTCAGATGCCAGCCTAACGTGTTTAAGACTCTAGAGTGTACGAGGGTTATCCTTCGTACACTCTAGATGTTATTCTTTTGTCTCTTATTCAGCGATAAGGATACCTTTGTCGACGAGGTATTCAGCGATCATGTCAGAGTAAACACTGACATCGATCCGATCACACATCTCATCGGTAAGAGCTTCCGCACTGTTCGCGTGCTTGATGTAAGCCGCATTCAACCGATGATAGATGTTGCGTTCCATCGAGTTGATGTAACAGCTGTTCAGGATCAGGTCATACAGTCTGTTCTCCATCGGAGCTTCCAGCATCGCACTGTCGTATACGGAACTGACATAAGCGACCAGGTTGTTGGAAGCGAACTGCGGAGAGAACTTCTCTTTGTGGCTGTTCAGATACTCCAAGCTGGAGTGGATGAACGCATCACGCAGATACTGTTTCCTGTGTTCCTCACAAGTAGCCGCTTGACGAGCAGCTTCCAGTTTGTACTCTTCTGAGACACGACCGATGCTTTCCAGTGCGAACTGGACAGAAACACCGTTGGAAGGAACACCCGTTTCCTTGTAGAGGTAGTTGTGATAAAGTACCAGAGACTCCAGAGAACCGCCTTTCCCTTGGAACTGATCCATGTTATCACTGTTGACCATCGGACCAGGAACCATGATCGCATCTCTCCAAACTGTGTTGCGATAGTGCATCGCAACATACGCAACCATGTGGTTGATCTCTTGGATGAGATCGATATTGTGGTTGATCCGCTGACGGTTCGCAGCACTGACATCAGTCACATCATCGGTAATGTGAGGAAGGATCAGGTCACCAAGGCGAACCTGGTTCATGTAGTTATTGATCTTATCAACCGTACGACCATCGGCGAATTGAGCGATACTGTTCGCAGCTTGACGAAGATGTTCTGGAGTCAGATACAGTGCGGATTTCACGACATTGGAGACTTCCTCCTTGGTGCATTTGTCTTTCACCGAAGAGAAAACCATATCGATGATACGATCCACTTTCTCTTTTTTCAGATCTCCAACAGGTTCACAGACACGATCGTCCGACACTCCAGGAAGTCTGTTGATCGCCAGACGGATCATGGAGTCCGTGATCGGAGCATCATCTTCATGGTCGATCTTCTCATGCACACGAGCGATCGTAACACGTTCGCTGATCTTGTTCATCAGAGACCAGTCGACTGCAGGCATCGACAATGTCGCTTGTCCATGTTCTCCAGCATAAGCTGCGACCACAGGATCTTCACCGATGTATTGGTGATACTTCTTCATGATGTCTTCTGTGAGCCAAGTGACATCTTTTTTGATCTGCTTCAGGTTGGTGATCCCATCGTAGATCTTACGAGCGAACGCGTTCGCCATATCTTCGAACGGCTGGAGAAGTTCCCCATTGAGCAGACGGTTCTTCTCCATCTTCTCATAATCCGCAACATGTTCCGCAACGGATTTGTTCGGAGTCAGATCGTACTCCATAGAAGCAGCGTTGGCGAGACCTTCCACAGAAGTTTGAAGCGCGTTGCTCTGAGAGAACTCGATCTTCTCAGGAGCTTGATCGCTGTTGAGATAAGTGGAAGCCAATCCAGCAAAAGAAAGAAGCTTACCCATGAGTTATTCTCCTTTCTTGAGAACTTTGGTCAATGAGTTGAAGACGATACGATCGTCTTTCTCAGGCTTGTATTTGGTGACCTGGGAGACCGCATTTCGTATCACGCTGAACGCAGCGGTCAGAGCGAACACTTTCGCTTTCGGAACCGGTTGTGTTGACATATTGATAACTCCTTATAGAGGTTCTATATTTCCCTTGCATATAAGCATAACATGGGATTTCAAATGGGTCTGTTGCGGAAGTGATTTCCTGTATGTTCTTCTATCGCCGTGAAATATTCATCTTCGAGAACTACATCATCGATGGTGTTTGAGATGTGAGGGTTCAACATGTATCTGGTTAAGATCCCGTCTTCTTCTAACAACCAAAGTGTTGTTTCGAACAAGGAAGTTCTGTCTTTGTCATTCACAAGTAACATGTCGTAAGGGATCTGATCGATCAATGATTCCGACGCATGAGCCATCTGGTTGGGATCACGAGACACATCATCTCTCACGATCTTCAGGATCGATCCTCCAAGAGCCTTGATCAATTCTGCTTCATTGGGGAATCTCACATCCGGGATGATGATCAACTTGGTGGGGTCATGGATGATATTAACCTCCATCGTCTTCAACCAGGTATCGATATGGAAGTTGTTTCTGAAACACTCTGTACCGATCTTCTGGAGAGCATCCCGGTTAGTCATACCCCAGAACTCGTTGTATCGTTTCTTGCCTTCCACAGTATAAAGGTCATCGTGAGTAAATCCGAAGTAATCGATCATCATCTGTTTCATGGGGTAAGCGAAGCTGGTGATCCTGGAGTTCCGGAATGCGAAGTGGATGAACTCAGCGACCGTGTCCTTGCCAGAGAACATCTTACCTGTGATCCCTAAGATCTTGATATCTCCGTTCTTCACATAAGCTTTCAGTTTGTCAGAGGGTTGATACGACATGTGTTTACTCCTATATATTTTTGATGTTTTGAGTTCGAGTATCCTATGTACAAATGCTCCTCAACTATGACGCTACCTTAGGCAAGGACGCACTTGGGCACAACCTGTATTCGGTGGTCTGGTAAACCATCGTGCCGAAAAGAACTCGTTGAGACCTGACAACCTTCCATCGATAGGGTCAAACTCCCAGACTCTTCGATGATTACCCACATAGGAACGACCTCGCTTTGCGCCGGAAGTGAAGTTGGTCTGCGTGTAGTTCGCGACGCAGTCTAGGAGGAACCACCTATCTTTCGTCAGTGATCTGAGGACATACCTGAAGTCCGTTCGAGTTCTATTACTGGGCTGCGGTCGGTCCGTAGCTCTCGATCCAATGTTCTCTGAAGGATCTTGAGCGACCTCTTATCTTGCTCCTATGCAACGATCTATGAGTGGAAGGGTTGGACGCCTTCCACTCATAGATCTTCTTACTGAGAACAACCATAGTTTGCGAACAAAACAATAGGAGGGGTCTTTATGCTAGAAGAGGACGTATATGTACCCGACGAAGAAGACTGGAAGGATTGGGAGGAGCTCGCAGAACAACAGAGAAAGTGGAATAAGAAAACATTCACTCTCGTTATCAAGGGCATCCCAAGAGAAACTTCCAGAGAGAAGTTCATCGAGTACTTAAGACGAGTTATCATCGTCAATATTAAAGACTATACAACCAAAACACGACGAGAGATCGTCGCTTATCTGGAAGGGAAGTTCCAGGTACAAGAGGAATTGAGGAGATATTGTGATCTATCTGAAGATGATTTTAACAAGATGTTGGATGGGGCTTCGTTCCCTTATCTTACTAATGCTTGGAATGCCCTGTTCCATCCTGGAATCCTCCAAGACATGGATGACGATCGAAGAGTGCTCCAACAACTCAAGTCAACCGTTCAATCAAAAAGAGATCAATCGGCTGAACAATCTAAGACGAAGAAACAGGAACCAAAGACAACTGAGAAAGATGCGCAAGAGAAAAGAGCTTCTCAAGCGCCAATTAAAGAACTGGAGAAGAAGGTAGAACGAAAAGGCAGGAAGTCACAATATGCTTGGAAGATAGACGATGAACTTCTTCATAAGGACTACTCGTTGGAAGCGTTCTTGAAACAACTCTCCAGTGAACTGACGTTCAATCGGTTCGCAGCGAGAGCTGTCAACAACACAGTTAAAGTTCTACTGTTCCGACAGAAACTACAACTCTTGTATGCAGAACATCCTGTTACATTGAAAGAGTTCACTAAGCTGTGTTCTACTGACAAAGTTCCGATCACAAGGATCGATCTTCTCCTTGGAACCAAACATCTATTCTCCAACATCTATGCTGGATCTACGAAAGGGATCCATCAAGGTGAAGACTTGAAGATCTTGTTCCGGAAAGCGTTCGGGATCGAATTATCACTTGATTAAAATAGGTATCGTACACGGTGAGTTATACCACCGTGTACGATACATCACACTTTTCGTTTCGTCCTCGTTTTACGAGTAGAAGTCCTTGGTGTAGCAAGGGTTGTTGGGGTCTTAGAACACTTCTTCCTCCGAGGAGCTCTTCGAGTTGTTTTACGATCACTCTTCGTCTCACCTGGAGTGTAGTCTTCTGACTTCGGTTGCTCACAACAAGGACTGTTCCTCTTGAAGAATGTAACGATCCAGTCTTTCAACCAGATCGCGATGCTCTCGATCACCAACCATACAGAGGCTTGAACCGCTGGTCGAGCCCATATTGCTTTTAATATACTGAAGATCCTACCTATCATCGTTAACCTCCTATTATGCATACCATCGACCGTCTTGAAAAGTGTAGTTCAAAATATTTCGAATATATATAACTTTTATGAAAGTACCACAGACATATCCAATTAAGATGTGTCAAACTAATAACCGTGAACAGAGTGTAGATGTTGGCGCATCTACACTCTGTTCACTAACATCAAGAAAGGAGGTGACTACGTGAAGACGTTTCATCAACGTTATTACGAACTGTTAAACCAGTTCCTGCGTGAAGGACAAGATGTTCTTGACGCGATGCAGCGTGCAGTTGCAGTAATACAGTACGAAGTTCGTTGTGGTACCGAATATCCGACGAACTAATTCGTATTGTTGTACATACCGACAAGAGTCGGTCGGTAACGTTCATTTAACACATATGAGACACTAACCTCTCTCATAGTGTGTTTACATAGTCTAGTTTTGTACAAAAGTCATTCGTGTAGTAAACAAGTCGAAGATTCGAAGGAGAAGATCGTTGTGTTAGTGACAACGATACGAACCTTCGTTCTTCTCCATATCTTAGCTCAACCCAACAACCCTTAACAAAAGGAATCAAACCATGAGCAACGAAACCACCAACAACGTCCGCAACAACAGCACCGCCAACTTCGAGTTCACCATCGGAGAAGTGGAATTCAAGGGCATCACCTTGAAGAACCTCAAGATGTCTGCACATACCGACATCACCGATGAGAACGTGAAGATCTCGACCGACGGTGCGGTCGGTTTGTTGAAAGCCATCTTCACCTTCGCCGATGCGAAGGTTGATAAGGTGATCGAGCACCAGATGAAGATGGACGTGAAACGCCTTGAACTCCGTGACCAGGAAGTCAAAGCCTCTGTCGAAGAGTCCAAAGCTCGTACTAAGAAGTACGAGGAAGAGTCCGAGTATTGGGAAGCCAAGTCGAAGAATCTCTTCAAGGACGATCCGGAGGATGACAAGGAAGAAGATAACGACTAAGTCGTTCTTCGGTACAGAGTTAGGTTACCCCTAACTCTGTATTTTCTTTTTTGTTGTGTAGCATCAACCAGCCTATACCAGAACACAACGTTAGGAGACATCATGTCCAGAAAATATGACAAACTCAATACCACGGTTCCATTCACCACCATTGGAACTGACTTTCGATATCTTCCATTGAAGTTGTCCGAAGATGCTTCGATCTTCGCTCTTCTCTGCCAGAAGAAACTTCCGATCAACCCAGGAGCCTACGCCCCTGTACCGACGGGGATCCGTCTTATGACTCCCAACATCGTTGAAACCACTAAGGAAGGTAATACTACTTCCAAGTATTCCAAACTGGTGCTTCAAATCAATTTGCATTCCAGTCCATATCTCGTTGAGTCGAAAGGGATCGTATTGGTTGCACCAACCGTACTCCCCGCTACTCATTACAGTGAGATCTTGTTGATCATTCACAATATCAGTCGTAACGTACAGACGATTCATCAAGGAGAAGAACTTGCACATCTCACCTTCTCCATGGTACCACGTATCTCACTGAACTTTATGGAAAACGATCATCCCAACGACCCGAAAGGAAAACCCTATGTCCTCTGATGTCAATATTAAACCCTCTGCTGTTACCGTGCAGCAGTTCTTCCTCCAAGACGGAGAGAAGAATATCCCAGCAGGTGAACTACTGGGTGCATTGATGACACTGACCGACAGTGTCAAACCACTCCCATCTCTCGATGTATCTGATGAAGTGATGGATTATCTCAAAGAGAACAACTATATCACCACCAGTGGTGATATGATTGATGTCACCAACGGACAACGGATCCGTTGTGAAGAGCTTGGGAACCAAGTATCCAAGATCATGGATGAACAGATCTCCCAGTTACCAGAAGGTGCCCTGGTTAAGATCCCACAGATCTTGGCGATCCACTCACCAGGACGGATCACTCGTCCACAACAGGAGCCTAACGATGAATGATGTCACATGGTAAATTGTAAAAGGTAAGTACGTGTAGAGGGTTATCTCTCTACACGTACTTACGATATCATTCGTTTAGTTGATCGCTACGTATTCCAACGTAACACCACGATTGACTTTGATCTGGTTCCCTTCATCGAGATAAAGTTCCTGTTTCAGATGGGGGATACACTCCTCCATACTTTCATTCAGGACCAGTACTCTCAACTCAGGATCTCCGTTGATCCCAAGGTTCTCTACGAACTGTACGGTATCAGAGAGAGATGTGCGGATCTCTTCTGCCAACTGAGTCGTCGAGATAGAACCCGTTGCCATATGGCTGTCGATGATGCTGAGAACGTTGTTCATGATCGCTTCTCGGTTATCCGAAGAGTTCGCAACGTAGTCTTGCACGTACAGCCGGAACCCCATCGTGATATCCAACGATCTCGATTCCACTTCTGCGTTCGTTCCTTTGAACTCCGCATAACCCATCGTACGGATCGGAGAGTAGTAGAACTCTGTTCTCTCCAGCAACGATGCTCTCGCTGTATTGATCGTGTTGAAATACGACCGAAGCAGTTCGAGGATGTCGTTCCGATAGGTGAGATGTTGAGCTTCTGTGGAGTAGGTGAGTTTGTAATCTGCTTGCAAAGTACGAACTCGGTAAGCGATCTTACGAGTATCTGCATACTCGTCGTCCTCTTCGACCGGGTTACCATTCGCATCGGTGATCACACCCACAAGATTCCCGTTCTCATCCAACTGAACATCACCACCATACTGAGCGATCTTCGCTGAAGTGGTCGTATCGATATCCAGATCAACACCGGAGTTGGTACCTGTGCTGATGGATACCCAAGGAGTGGTGATTTCCCACGCCCAGTGATCGATCAATGCCCACGTATACGTAGAGAAATCGATGCTTAACTTCCCTTTGTCCGTATAAGACAAAAGATTGATGTACCGTGGGATGTATGTTCCAGATGCATCCTGTTCACTGATCAGGTAAGCGAACCCACTGAAGGTATTGGTGGAGTTCACAGAAGCGATACAGGATTTCTTGTAAGGACCTGTGATGATCCACTCCCAACCGGTATCAAGCTTACGAAGCAGAGCACCTTGTGTCTGTGTCCCAGTAACGGTCAGATCACCGATCAACCGAACAGGCAGTTCTCCACCGTAATCGCTCACATCTGTGACCCACACGATCGATCCTGTTACGATGCTTTTTTCCGCATCCAACAGCGCGGTGTAACTCGCATACTCCGGAACACGACTCAACTGTTTCTGGATAGCGTAGAGATAATCCGCGGTGGTGTTCAAGATCCGACGGTTGTTCCAATAGTTGGACAACTGTTGTATAGACTCCGCTTGGATCACTTTGATCCATGGAGAACGGATCGATCCGTTCAATCTCTTCAGCACAGACTTCGTCATGCTGTATTTCTGACTGACCGCATCTTCTGTCATGGTAGCGAGATCGTTGTAGATCTGTTCCAGAACTTCAGCTGTAAGACTATGATACTCCGTATCCCCTGACAACCGGTAGGAGAATCCAGTGTAATCGTAATCCGTAGCGCTTGCATCACGACGATACAGAGCTCCCGTGAGGGATGGTTCCGTGCTTCCGGATCCAAGACTGAAGGTGTTCTCAGGATCGGAGAGGTCATTCTCCGCATCTGTTACGAACATGAACATCTGACCAGCATGAGGGTCGTATGAGGTACGAACAACGGTGGTAGATCCGTCCTCGTTGGTGATCGTCTCATCTCTGAACTGGATCTGAAGTTCGGATGGTTCTTTCACCACACCGGATGCTTTCGACACATCCGTAAGTGCGAACTGCAACACATCCACCACTTCCAACCGCATCTTGTTGTTCACATCGTACGCATCCATCCCTTCTGGAGGAGGCAACCAAAGGTTCGTAGAAGACGAGCTTGCTGTGTAAATCGGTTGCAGATACAGAGGATACGTGGTGATCGACTCATCTTCTGCATTTGGGATCTTCACCTTACAAGCTGGTGGGATCGTCTCATTGTAAACAGGACTCAGGATCACTTCATCCGCGTCGTGGATCAGTTCCAACGGATACTTGTACACACCAACAAGTTCTTCTGTGATCGGTCCGTAGTACTCAGAGACAACACCGTTTTTCACATCCTCTTCGGTATACCTCGCATATACAGGGTTGGTATACGTGGCGTACACAGTAGTTGGATAGGTCTGGTATTGCTGAGCTTCCACATGAACCGCTACGTTGGTGAACAACGAGTTCAGTGCGGAACCAAGTTCCAATGTGAACTGCTGCGTTGCCAACCATACCACACCACCTGCTCCAAGATCCGGTGGGAACTGCGATACATCCACACCTGTCATCGCACTAGTCGATGAGATGAACGACCGATTCACGAAGAACATGATCTTGTACGTGTTGATCAGAGGGATCATCATCGTGGTCTTCTGACCAGAGGACATACTGTTGAACGAAGACACATCGATCTCGTTATCTTCATTGATCTTGTATGAAGTTTTGATATCGAACACGAATACATCGTGATCGCTGTACTGACCTGCATACTGTCCGTACATGTAGAGTTCCTGACCTTCCGCTGTTTCCGTCTTGAGAACAACGGTGATGTTCGGAGTCAGACCATCTTCACCCAGTACTGGAACTTTCTGCATATCCGACGTCTTGTACAGACTGATGTAGAACCGATATCCCCCTGTTCCGTTCTCCATATGGGTGATACTGGAGTTGTAGATCGAGATCTGAGAGGTGATATTCTGGTTCTCACTGAGAAATGTTGTACTTGTGATCTTCGGTTGTAGAAGATCGTAATAACACGCAACCGGAGTAGAGTTCGTCGTTGTGAGTTTCAAGTGGAATGGAGAGTACGTGTAAACTCCACTGTTCAGAAGGGATACTTTCTGAGCAGCAGACATATCATCCAACGCATCCATCCAAGTGTTGTTCATTGGAACAACCGTGTTGGTACCCTGATCGTACTGATACACCGTAGAAGGTAAGATCATGAACGAACGATCGTTGATGTATTTGATCGTACGGTAGTTCGATATGATCACTTCGTTGGTATCCGGATCTGTCTCACGATGGAAGACGTCGCTTTGGAATACAGCGGTCTGATCACCAGCACTGATCGTGACACCTGCTCCGTCTGTCATCACTTTCTGAGCCAGATAGATACGATCTGTAAGGTTGTCGAGATATCGTTTGGCGATGAATCCTTGGTCTTTGAAGTAGTTCTCGATATCAGCAGGCGTGATCAGCAGACTGTAAGTCGAATCGTGCACCACTCGTTCTCTCAACTCTTCAAAGGTCAATCCATCAGATCCGCTGGCGATCCTCTTGGAGAGAGGAAGGACCTGACAATAGGGGATCCTCTTCAGCATCGCACTGTAGGTATCATCCACCACCTCATCGTTCAACAGGAACGATGCGCTGAACTGCTCTGCGCTGTATTCCGTGATATCCACATCCAGTGCACCTTTGGAAGTGTAGACGTAAATGCGGATCTTCGATCCGATCATGTTCTTGGTGAAATACACTTGTGGGATGTCAACTTGCAGTACACTCAGATCTGTCAGTACAGTGAGTTTCGCCGTTGCCAACATCGGATCGTATACGACATCGGACAATGTCTGAGCCAGTTCTACCCAGGAACCACCGAAGTAGTGGAAGATCCGTGCAGCATAGAACTGATCGGTATACGTATATCGTTTCGAGAACCCAGTGCTTGCGACCGTGTCCTCTTGGTGGATCGTGGAGACGAACTGGTGGATCGGGATACTGATGCAGAGCATCGTGATCCCATCCCGCATATATGTTCTGTTCTCCAGGATGTTCGTCTCCATCGTCATCAAGGGGTTCTCATTGGTGAGATCCCATTTGGTCGTGATCAAACAGTTGTCGTAATCGAGTACACCGTTCTCTCTGGATTCTTTGATCTGGATCTCGATCGGGTAGTAGATCCCGAAGGTATACTCTCCGATCTTGAATGTACTGTACTCTGGGATCACGATCTTCTTGTAGTCTGAGTTCCCATAACGAACGGCGTTCTGGATCAGATAGTTCCGGTTCAACACGATCTCGATCATCGTGTTAGAAGGTGTACTGAACAGATTGACATAATCGTAATCTGCCATATGACGATACAGATCCGCTGTCGTCTGAGCACGGCTTGGATACAGTGACGACAATGACTGTGATACTTCGTTGGTGATTCCTGCAGCAACAGTTGCAGAGAACTCAAGCAAGAAGGTGGTTGGGTTGTTTCCATCGACCATTTCACGACCATCCAAGACTTTCTCTTGGAGAAGATCCAGAGCTCTCGCCTGGATCCTTTGTGGAACCGTATAGAGCTGCAACGTCATCTCCGTTGCATTATCTGTGTTAGGCATCAGTTAACTCCTTGTGTATTTTGCGCTGAGCTAGGAGGGGTATCATCTCAATACTGGATCGCATCGAACCCCTTCGAATCATGCGTTTTATCGTTCATAACTCTCCGGAAGAATGCTTTAATGTTCGCACCGAGGTTCTGACTATTCGCTTGTTTCATATACTCAGGTGTATACATCTCTGCATAACGAGTGTAGTTCTGTTTTCCAAACTCTTGGGCTTTTCGCATCATGTCGATCATAAGCAACTGATCAACAAGATCATTCGTTCCTCTGGAGTATGGGAACACCGGAGTAGGAGAACGACGGAACTCCAATCGGGGTCCGTGCATATCAGAGGTGATATATGGAATACCTCGGAAGTTGGCATAAGGTTCTTTCGGAAGGTTGGGGTATCTTAAGGTTGCATGGTTGACACCCTGTTCATCCGGTTCCGCATACTTCCCATTGACGTCTTTGTTGATATCTGGGAAGTATCTCTGGACCAGTGTGTTGAAATCCATGAAGATCGCATGATCTCGGTACTCTACCTTATTGCATGCGAATCCCACATTGATCCTGGTAGCTGCTGATACGAACTCTTCCCCGTCATTTACCTGCATGGTTGCACCGGTGTTCAAGTTCGTCGGGAAGCATCCGGTACACTTACACCAATCCACGATATAAGTTTTCGTTGGATCCAGAGCGAACCGATAGATGGACACTGTGTAATTGAGTCTCTGTTCATCGATGTCGTCTGCATATGCCAAGAGGATCCCTCTTGTCACACAACGGATATATTCCAACCAGTAGTAGATGATCGCTGAAATCGGACCATGCTGGATATCCTTGAACTCTAGATTCAAGTTGTAGGTTGCTCGGTTGAAATCATCACCTCCAACAGCGAAGGTCTGCGCTTCTGCTTGATACCCACCATCGGTCGTCTGAGTCTGAATCATCATGTCCGGGAACCCGCTGATGGACAACAGAGAGTTGCAGAGCGGGACAAGGAATGGGTTATAGGAGTCAATCAACGGAGAACTGTTGACGATGCTTTTGTACCGCTGATTATTCACTTCTCCAAAGTTCGTATCCAACAAGCATCGGATCATGAACGCCATCGATGTTGGGTTCAAAGTATCCAACGCTGCCATTCTACGATTGTTACGAATATTGGATGATTGCAGACAGAGTCTCGGTCTGGTGATGAATGTCAGACCAGATTCCATCGTGTTGATAGGGAGGAGGTTCCCTTTGAATCGATCCAAACAAGTTAAATAGGTTTGGATCTGGTTGAAGTAAGGACCTGCACCCGACGTGACGAATGCAAGGTTGGCAACTCGATCTTTCATCTCTTTGGTAAGAGCATCTGGATCGACCGTGGATCGCATCATCTGATTGTATGCAGTTTGAAGAACATCCTCAGGGATCGATTGAAGATTCTTACCCCTGTACGCAGATGGTAAAAACTCATCGAAGTATTCGAGGATATCCTTCGGTGTTCTTTCTCGTTTATTGGAAGGCATGGTTGTCTCCTTATATTGAGGAATAATAGAGTCTAGCATCTCATAGTTGAGGGTGCGTTCCTGGACATGCTATGCTGCATTGAATCCACAAAATCAAGGGGTATTTTATCCCGCAAAGTGAGGATATTTCATATGGCTTCTATCCCAGATCTGCTGCCAGCAGGACTGTCTGAAATCTTGAAGATCGTCGCACAAGGTGTGAATAAGGTCAACGAGATGCAGACAGTATCGCTGACACAAATGAACAAACCTGCGAACATCATCAGTCGAGTGTATCTGCAGGAAAGTGTCGCTCAAGACGACATCGCGTTACCGTTGCTCGGTACCCTGAACCAGCTTTATGCTAGCTACATCATGACCGCTTTGAATATGCAAAATGTAGTGGTTGGCGGAAAGACGGTGAAAGAACTGTACGGTATCATCGCCACAGAAACCCTTCAAGATACCGTCACGATCATCGCGGATGACTTCGGTCAGGAGACTCTGAACTCCACGATCAAAGAGATGAACGTCTCTATGGAGTCACAAGTGGTGGACCTGGAGAAGGACAGCCAGCGACTGGTTACCGGACGTCTTTTGGAGGTCGATCTTACGCTTGAAGGGGGCGGCAAGGTGAACACGTTTAAAGTGTACGTGTATGTCCAGCTGATCCCGATCATCTTGTCTTCCAACATCTGCAAAGGTTTCATGAACATCAACTTCCATCCGCCGATGTCCGTTCGTTGGAAACAGGTGGAGGCGAAGGAGATCAGTTTCTGGAACGACTTCATGCTCTCCAGAGACCTGCTCAAGAAGCAGGAAAAACTCCTGAAAGAAGACAAGTCCGGTGTGTTGGCTGCGATCCTTACCAACCAGCACAATAAGCTTTTCAACTGGGCACTTCGCCTGATCGGTATGAAACCCACATCCGGAAACTTGGCGAACTCCATGATCATCATGGACAAACCAACCTTTACCGAAGCTTGCAAAGAGGTCGGTGCGAACTTTGCAGACAAAGGTTATCGTCAGAGTTTCATGTTGAAGACGATGGCGATCTTCGTGGTTGTTGTCGACGTGATGGGTGGAACCGTCGATATGTATTTCAACGGCATCGACGTGAAGGGAACCTACACGTTCCAGATGTTGAATAAAGTGGGAGCCAAGGGGAAGGACAGCTTCAATCTCGCAGAGATCATGCAGACTTTCTCCCAGGGTATGAGTCCCAGATTCTAAAGGAGTAACCACTATGCGAGATATATTGAAAGACGTAGGTGAAGTGGTTGCTGTCGAATCCAAGAAGATGCGGAAGATCTCGAAAGAAGACTTCAAAGAGAATCTTAAACTGGTTGAGGGACAGCTTACCAACTTCATCAATACACTTAACAACATTACTGGATCGGATAAAGAACAGTTCTCTCAGAGGATCAATACGTTCGCCGTTCCAGGCAACCTTTTCTGCAACACTTGTGTAGAGATCAACAAGCTGTTGCGCTCTCAGAAGGTTGGATTCGATCCGTTCGTTATGCTTGCTCAGAACCTTACAACGGTTCTTCAGATGATCGAACGTAATGTGAATGTTCTCTTCAACGAGAAGTTCACTACGATCTACAATGCGAAAGTCAGCCAGCTGGCGGTGTTCCGTATCGTGGAACAGGCACAGATCTTCAGCAACTACGCTGTTTATCTGTTCGATGGAGTGTTGTACGAGATCATCGTCAATGAGGGTGTTCATGAACTCAACCAACCGAAACCATATCGGTATGAGTTCATCAACAAGTATAAACTCGGCGTTGCTGAACTGTTGAAGGTTGGTTCTCTGCCATCCAGTGCGAATCAGTTGATCACCGAGATCGATACTCTTCGCAAGTCAAGCGATACAACGTTGCTCGATGATCAGGATCGAGTGAACGATATGATCAAGACCGTCAAGAACAAGTTCGGTCTCATCGAGGGTGGCGCTACGATCCTCGCCTCTATCTTCCGTTATTTCGGAGAGTGGGGTGTTCTGATGCGCAACCTGAAATACCAGAAGATGGTCCAGGAGAAAGAGTGGTTGCAGAACCACACTGACCTTCTGAAACTTCAGCTGAATGGTATTGATCCCAACAGCGATGAATACCGGAAAGCTGTGAAGATCATCAACACTTATAACGATATGATCCGAGATCTCGATCTCAAGATCAGCAGCTATATGGAGGATTGATCATGGGATTCGATATTGGATTAAAACGAGCAGCTCAGGTTGCTACCATGACCGCTCAGATGTCACAACGCAGATATGTGGAGTTCCAGTGGATCTGCGATATGGTAGCGGTGTGGAACATCGGAGATGTTACTCCGTCGTTCGATGAGAACATGATGCGGATCTACGCTGATGTGTATCGCCGTGATATCACGAACTTGAACGATGAACAACTTCGCGAACTGGCTACTTCGTATCAGCAGGCGATCAAGGTGTTCGTCTACCAGAGCTTGTTCAATGTGATCAGCAAGATCTCCAGACGTTGGCGATCCCTCGCTGAGAAGAACAAGAACTATCCGTTCTCTATCCCGACGAACAGTTTGACGATGTTCAACAACCTGCTCTTGCTCCACAAACAAGATCCTGGTGCGGACGATACGCTTCAGTTCAATGCATTCAAATCTTCTCTCCTGAGGAACAGTGAAGAGTGGTTCCAGACTTGGAACCAGGATTTCGATATCTCAAAGTATCTGATCCCACAGGAACGATTCCTCCTCTTCATGGACATCGTGGATGAGAAGATCAAAGGCTGTTTCCAGAAGACAAACAACAACGACAGCATCGCTGTGGACTACCATACGAAGATCCAAGCGGTGATCGAGTATCTGAAGGTTCTCCTTCTGATCGCACATCAGGCGAAGATCGAACGCAAAGAAGATGTTCTGAAACTTCCGTCCAGTGCATTCCGTTGGGGTTGGATGAAACAGGAACTCCGGGAAGCATCCAGTCGATTCGCGGTCAAATACGGTCTTCTCAAGATGACTCATCTGATCTGTCTGGATACGGATACCGATCTGGAACTTCCTATCCAGCAAGCGGATATCTCCAATGTGGAAACACTGGAAACCCTGTATGCATACACCAAATATCTCCAGGATCATCTGACTATGGAGGATACTGAGGTATGATCACGAACGCTTTGAAACAAGCATTCCCAACACCGCTCCCTATCTGTAACTGGTCGATCGAAGAGCTCGCTTCTCAGATCTCCACTATGAATGACTTGGAACGTGTTGTTGTAAACAACTTCCATGCTCTCCAGGATGAGATCTTGAAGACCTTCAATATCCACTCTTTGATCGATTATGCGGGTATGAAGGATATCGTGCTCCGAGATGCTCTGGGAAGTGAGAAACTGATGAACAGTTCTCAGGAAGGACTGTCATCGATGTTCCGGAATGCACTTCTGTCGCTTAAGAACTTCTTCATGAATCTGTGGGCTAGCATCGTAGCGTTCTTCAAACGGATGTTCGATACGAACTCCAGAACGAGGACGACTCTCTACAACCTGCAGAGAGAGTTCGATAAGAATCGATCCAACGACGCTGATCTGAAGTTGCAGACTGTCGATCTCTATCTTCCTACTTATAAGGAGTCGGTTGAAGTGATCAGTAGTCTCGAGATCCTCTATCACGACGTGATGGAGTTGTCTAAAGTTCCTTCGATCCAAGATGCTGCTACCTTCAAAACAGGGATCACACAATTCGGATACACGGTCAAAGACGGAGTGATCTATGAAGTGAATCCTTACAAGATCAGAGCAGGTCGTATGACGATGAAGAGCAGTGACTGGTCCGTGGAGCATCTGAAACAGATCACGAATCGTGTTGCGATGCTTTGTACACAAGCTGCTGAACTGAACGATCTGAAGAACTCGTTGGAGAACGATGTAACCGCTTCCATCCGTACGATCGATAAATACATCGCATTGGGAGATGATGCAGGTGCACAACAGCTGCAATACGAGCTCAACAACAAGAGCTTACGTGCCAGCTACGTGTTCAAATGTGCGGTCGTCTTTCAATCCTATGTAACACAGATGAGCGGTATGCTTATCGATACGTGGAACAACATACTCACAGTAAACTGAAACATTTCACCTTATACAAAGGAATAGGATTATGAGTAACGGAATCAACCTCAATCTCAAGAGCATCCTTGCTCCCAAGCAGCACTCTACTGCGAAGAAAGTTGTCAGCAAGGGGTTCTTCTGGATCCATCTCGCCAACATGCAGAACTGTCAAGTTGCCCTTGAAATGAAGGGCAACAAGATCAGCCGTATCATCTGCCAGGACAAAGCGGTCTATGATGCGGTTGCCACTCTGAAACAGGCGAAAGCTCTCTTCACGGAACATGGTGCCACGGAAGGTCTGCTTGCGGTCTTCAATGACGGCAACCAGCTTGCGAATGCGATCGGCATCGAAATCCCGAACGTCACCTCTCTCAATACTCGTCAGGTCGGCAAGCTCTGCTGCGAAGGCATCGACAACGTCGTTGAGAATGCGTATGCCAAAGTCTGTGAGTTCTTCCACTCCCTGGCTCACACCGTTTGCGATTATCTCGACAAACTCTGTGAAACTTCCAAATGTCAGCAGGAAACTCTGAACGACCTTGCCAACGATCTGCTCGGCAACATCGAAGCGATCGATGCGGCTGCGTTCGCTACAGACGAAGTCTTCGGATTCACCCAGCCCGTGTTCATGGAACGCATCAAAGCTCTGGAAACGATCAATGCTGCGATGCCGACTCTGGATCCCGCCAAGCTTGCTGAGATCGAACCGGCTCTCAAGACACTCGGTTATCAGGTCGAAGAGAAGGTCGCGATCGTGGAAGAGTCTCCTGCTGTAGCAGAGGCGGAAGCTCCTGCTCCGGAAGAAGTGATGTCTGCTCCTGTCGCTGAGACTCCGGCTGCTGAAGAAGGCAAGTCTCAGGAAGATCTGGAACAGCGCGAGACGGCGGAAGCGATCCCGGTCGAAGGTCCTGCCGATGCTCCTCAGGAACAGGAGATGGCGGTCTTCCGTTGGACTCCTGCGAACCTGAAAGAAGCGACTCTTGCTCTCGCTGCTGTGATCGGCAAATGTGAGAACATTGCCAAAGCCAAAGACATCGTTTGCAAATGCAAAGAAGATGTTTGTGCGAAAGTCGAACAGATCAACGCGATGGAAGGTGATGCCAAGGCGAAGGCGGATGGTGAGATCGAAGAGTGCCGTAAGTTCGCTGCCACTGTCGGTACGGTGGCTCAGCTTTATGGAACGGCTTGCAGTCACATGGTTGACCAAGTTGTCGCGATGTGCGGTAAACTGAAGAAAGCTGAAGTTCCGGAACAGGCTCCGGTTGCGACTCCTGTGGAAGAGGTCACCGAGCAGAAACCTCTCGGCAACAAACGCAGAGGCAAAGTTCGTCGTCATGCCAAGAACGAGTTCGAAGGCGGCGATGTCACGGAACATGAGTTCAAACCGGAAGAACAGATGGATGATCCTGCTGGTACCCTCCCCGATGAGAGCGAAGGAGAAGGCAAAGGCGATCCTGCTCCGACCTCCGGCAACGAACCAAGTGCATCTTCCACCACTGGTGATGCGACCAATCGTCGTCGCGTCTTCAATGAGTTCCAGGGTGGTGATGTGACCGAGCATGAGTTCGAACCTGAGAAACAGATGGAAGACCCGGCGAGCACGCTTCCGGACGATACGGAAGGTGAAGGCAAGTCTGGTGATGGTAATGCGGATCCGGCTGGTGCTCTGGAAGAAGGTACAGAAGGTCCTGTCGGTGGTGAACCGGCTCCGTCCGCTGGCAACCCGACCAATCGTCGTCGTGTTTATCGGAACGAAGGGGAACCTGTCGTCACTCCGGAAGGTACCGTTGTGGAAGAACCCATCGTCCCTCCTGCGGAACCTGCAACTCCTGCTCCCGTTGACCCGGAAGTCACTCCTCCGGTGAGCCCTGTCAACCCGGATGGTTCTCCGATCGAAGAAGAACCTCTCGTTCCCCCGCAGCCTGCTCTGACCAACGAAGCTGGTGTTGTGGAACCGGAAGGTCTTCCCGGTGGTGAAGGCGAACCGAAGCCTGTGGAAGAACCGGCTCCTGGCGTCGATCCCAACGGCGATCCGGAAGTTCCGAACGCTGTGACCGAACCGCACCGTGAAGTTGTGGAGACTCCCCCGGAGACCATCCCCAACGAATCGGCTGAGAAAGAACTGAACCAAGACCGTCTTTTCAGATGGCTTTGATCTAAGGTTCTAGTATAGGACTATTAGAGGTCTACCCTACTGTACACGTGATGGATAAAACCATCACGTGTACAGTCTTTATGTCCAGTATAGCAGGTGTAAATGAAGGTCTTTTTATCTATATATAACTAAATGAAGCATATCATCGAATTGATATATCCGGCGAACATCCAATAAGAACAATTATAAGGAGGAACTATGCAAACAAATTCAAACGAATCCAGTAGTCTTTATCTGAATGAGATATTAGAGGAAGTCGATCAACCCACACCATTCATGGAGCTGACGTTGGTTGATGTCATCGATCACGGTGAGTCTTACAGTATACGTCTCTGTAAGAAAAGTGGGACTTGTCGCCCACCCACCTATCCGGTGTATGATTTCCGCAAGTCCGATCTCACACACGACCAGATCCTCAGGTTGAAAGATGAACAGATACGCCTCCTGACAGAACGGGTGGAACAGGCTGAGTTCGACTCCCTGTGTTACAAGTTGATGTACTCGTCAGACGCTGAACGCGTGGATCTGGTTTTGATGCAGGAAACAGATGATACTGTGACACTGGATGTGAAACACGACAGCTCACATTATTGTGGAAGAACCGTTCAGTCACGGCACACCTTTCATAAATCGTCACTGCGTCAGGATCAACGATACAAACTCCCGACGCTTGAGCTGAAGTGTAAACAGCGGCTGCTCGCGATAGGAGAGATGTGTCGTGCCAATGTTGAAGATTACATCAATCGGCTGCTGCAAGACGAAGCGTCCGGCAATATCAAGTTGATGGAACGGATAGAGGACAACGAAACGATATGGATTCAGGTCGAGGTTCACGATAAGAAAAAGACACGCATTACGCTGTTGACCGAGTCGTTTCGCAAGAATCGGCTGACCAGCAAACAACTTGAGTTGTTCCGGACTATACCGCTTAGTGAGAACATAAACCGCAATGAAATGACAAGAGGAATTTATGATTGATACACTTGATCTTGCTTGTGTAGAACTACAAGCTATCTCAGATGATATTGTGTCTGGTTGTAAAGCTTATCACAACGCTCGTGTTGTGGTTAGATATTACAACCGTTACGGCTATACGGAACACTTTCGTGAATTGATCGGAGAAGAGAACTTAGTTGACCAAGCTAAGGAAGTAATCCGTAAGTTCATTAGGTGGATTAAACAGAAATTATCAGAACTCATTGACAAAGTATCCAGTATACTGCGTGAGATAAAAGATAAATTAGCACATATGCTGGGGTTAAAGAAGACTCCTGACGATCTAGACTCTATAGTAAAGCAGATCGATCGTAGATTCGATCGTTCGCTCACACGTCGAAGAGAAACTATAGCTATTACATTCGACACAGTGCGTATACTTTCTGTAACTAGAAGTGCCGCTTTGTTTATGTGGACTGGAGCTTCAAAACACTCCATAGATGTATACACGCAAAAGGTCATTAGACATTTAGAATCGGTATCTGCGGCATGTAAAGAAACCGCTATACACGAAGCTAATAGTGATGGGGTACGTGACGACGCTGTGCGTGTGGCTGCTGGCTGCTGTAGTTGGAAATCTAGCAACTGTGACAGATACATTCCGCATGGAGCTTGGTGTTTTAAAACAGACCTTATCGGACGATATGACTCGTGAAGAGTTCATGTCGGCTATAGAACAGTTTGTTAAATGCTCTCCTGATTCGTTCAATAAATCATTGTTCGACCAAGAGATCGATAAAGTTGTTACAGACCTAACATCTATTGTTTCAACTATGGTGAGAGGATCTGGTAAACTTGTAAATATCACATATGGTTACTTATCGAAATTGAACAAAGAATTCAACACTGATGCACTTGTTAAAGTAACTGTAAAGATTAATCCCATGATGTTGCGTAGGTTAGAAAAACAATTTGAAGGATCCTTGGATGTCCGAAATATTGTTATAACAAACGAAGCACCTGAAACGTGGAATGTTGTAAATGAGACCCCAAATAATCTTCCAGCTTGCGGATGGTGCCATGGCGGTTACGGTAGAAGTGCTGCATTAGATCTGTATGTCAACTATCGACTCTACAAGAAGCAATTACTATCAGGAGAATACCATGAGTTTCTACTGACCATTGTACATGAGTGTCGTCATCTGTTCACTTCTCAACAAGGATTAAAATATGAGTCAGATCAGGCTGAAGAAGATACTGCGGATACAGCAGAGGACGCTTACGTCGTTCAGCCAGACGATATCTCTTGGGCAAAAGATGTCGTTAAAAAGATCAAAGAACAGGAAAATGCATAACCAACAAGGAGGAACACATGTGGTACATTGTAATGAAACACATGTCTGATGACTTGATCAGGCATGAGATCGCACGATGTCATATAGGAAACTATATGTTACTGTGTGGTATCATCTAAGATGATAATGACTTCGTATGGTGGGAGCTACAATACTCCCACCATACGATTTGTTTTTTGTTTATGGTGTGTATTCACAACACTTCCAGCACATGCTATACTTAAACTACAGAAGGAACTTTCCACTATGTCAAGATTATATCCTTCGTTGGAAGCGATCGACTTCCAACGTAGTTCTCCTTTGACGAAAGGGTTGGTTGAGCTGTTTCAAGATATTATCAATTACAGAAACAACATCAACACCTCTATCCAAGATCGTGTCAAAGAGACGATCGCTTATACCAAGAAGATCCTCTATCCAAGGTTCAGTAAACTGGTCAAAGAGACCACTGGATTGAACTGTCGGAAGATCGTTCTCTCCAACGGGATCAACTACGGGTTCGCTTGTATGATGGATATTGGTGACCGTTACGGTTGGAATGCTCAGATGTTCATCGATTCATATTCCGGTACTGGTATGCAGAAGTATTATCAATGGATCATTAAGCAGTACGATCTGCGCTGTACCACCGTCAAGGACATCCAGAACCTTGTGAATTCACTTCGTAAGGATACCGGTATCTATGCAATCGATCATCTCTACGATGGTCGTAAGGTATCGTTCACGTTGTACTTCGATCCATTCGCTTCTTTTTTGATCCAGGAAGTCGGACATAACAAATGTCAACCCTTTACAGCAGAAGAGATTGCTGCTATCGTCATCCATGAGATCGGACATCTTCACTCCATGCTAGAACATGCTCTGGATGGATGTATGCGGATGGGTACAGTTATGACTGCTTATGAGTATTTCAATCAACACGCTACCGTTGAGGAAAAAGCCAAGATGGTGATTGAGTTGAGTAAGATCCATCATACACCAGACGCTGTTGATAAGACCGATGATCTGTTGCAAAATAGAAAAGACTCTGCTGGAGCTTACATCCTTGATGGATTCGGCATTTTGATCTCGGCGATCATGGATGCTGCTATGATAGCAACGATCCCATTCGCCGTATTGAGTCAGCTGTTCTCTTATATGGGAGATACGTTCACATTGATCGCACTGCACACATCCAGTAAGAAACTCTCCGATCAAGCAGTTTCTGTTCACAACTTCAAACTTTGTGAGAGACTGGCAGATCAGTTCGTTGTACGACATGGGCTCGGTAGTGCTCTGGTGTCCTCTCTGAACAAATTGGACTACAACCTCGCTAGCAGAGCTGGTACAGGAATCTTCGCGAAGAACAGCAGTATCGCTTGGAATGTTGCCAAGCTCTCGTTTTTCATCACGACACTTCTGAATGGTGATATGTATCATTTGGAAGAACACGATGAGATGTCGATGCGTGGTCAGCTGGTTCTGCAGGAGACTGTTAAAGTGTTCAAGCAGAACCTTCCTCCCGATATGCTCGCGTATTACATCGCTGATTACGAGAGTACTTTACAAGCGCTCGATAACCGTTCCATTACGAACCGTATCGCAGATGGTATCACGGCGTTCACCAAACTACTTCGTTATCTTGTGGAAACACCAGCGGGTATGATCCTCAGTGGAAGATTCCCAAGAGAGTACGAACAACTAATCTACAAGACCAAGCAACTTGTGGATAACAAACTTTATTTCAGAGCTGCTAAACTTGCACAACTACTTAACCTTTAAGGACAACAAACACATGGACACACTTGTTCCTATTTATATGGACATCTTTGAGTTCCAAGAGCGATCCAAAGAGATGTACCGGTCGATCATGGAAGATTTCGCAACGTTCGAACATCACCGCAATGTACTGAAGACCATTCGAGAGTTCGGATACAGCAAACCGTTGATCGATTCTGTTGGTGGTGAGTCGTTCACAACGGCCATTCACATCGGCAAACACGAACTGGACGGCAAAGACATGTTCTCCAAGAAGAGCATCTATGTTGCTAACCTGGGAAGTTGGCTGAAGGATAAAGCGAACTACATCATTCAAAAGATCTTGGACTTCCTCCGTTATCTGATGGACAAGATCACAGAATGGTTCCTGCGTCCCAACAAACAACAGAAGATGAACGCCAGCCGACTCATGATGATCCAATCATTCCCCAAAGGGATGCAAGTTCCCAATGTATTCGATTACCAGATGTTCATTACGCGATTAACCGCACTCCGCAATCTTGTTGTGTACATCGGAGACTGGTACAGCAAGTTGAACAACCTATTCGCTGCAGTTAAAAGCGATCAAGCCAAAGCTAAGCAAACCATAGACGGTGTATTCAAAGATTACCGTTCAGCCAGAGATATGTTCGCCAGGGAGATCAGTCATCAGCACTATCGCGATGGTGTCGTTGTAACATCTGAGGGATGCAAAGTCATCATCGAAACGGCATCTCCGGATCCTGTTGATCCCAGAGAGTTCGGTTGGAATGGTGGATCTCAGATCCGTTATGCAGAGGCGTTGGTTTCTGCCATCATGAAAGAGATCGAACCGGTCGCTGACAACATGAAAACGTTGTACGAGAACATCAGAGATGTGAGTAACATGTGGAAAGGTTCGAATGCGGAAGAGTCGATCACGCTTCTGCTCAACGTCACTCAATATGTGATGAACTCATCTGCATCTCTGTTGGTTGGTATCGAACAGTATCATGCTAAGTTCTACTCTATGACGGAGTGGATCATCCAAGAGATCAATAACTCCAAGAAATAACGATATGATCACTAGGGACGTGGATATCCACATCCCTAGTGATGTTCTTACTTAAGAGACGGAACCATCTCTTGTTTTCTTCAAGAGTTTACAGACATATCCATTCTGTTTCAGGATGGACAGAGCTGTCGACGCGTCAGTGTCCGACACGTTGTACAGACGGATCGTGTAGGTTGCACCAACATCGATCTTCTGTACCGATCCGTAGGATCCACCTGGAGACTGCAACCACTCAAACGCGTAAGGAACGATCTCACCGTTGTACAACTCCACGATCAGGAACTGCTGTTGAGTCACATCGATCAGATCGTCTTTACCCATGCTGGATGCACCTTGAGCCATCTGAAGATGGATCGCGGCAACATCACCGTAAGTTCTGGCACGTTCAAAGTCCACGATGCCGATGATCTTACCGGAGTAGACATTGACATCGATCGGGTTGATCGTCTTGAATTTAATCGTATCTCCGAGATTACACTGAGATACTTTCACCAGATTTTGTTCTGTGGTGGTAGGCATATCAAGAGTCCTTCTTTTGGTTGACGTAGATACCGCCCTCTGAGACCAGTCGCGCTGTTTTCACGAACCGAAGAGCCACTTCACCGAACCGTTTCACGATAGCCATATCGGTATCGATCGGTTGAAGTATGGCAGGTTGGTTCGTATGCTCAGAGAAGCACATATCATAAAGGTTGTGGAACATCGAACTCGACTGCTCTTGCTCCAGGATGTTGTACGGAACAGGTTCCAACAGGATCTCTTTAATACGATCATCTGCAGGACGCATCGTTGGTGCGAACCGGAACATCGCTGTGAACGTCTCTTCGATCGCCGTCATAAATGCATCTGCAAAAGCAACCAGGATCTTCGAAGTCTTCTGATCCATACCAAGATCAACCGCATTCTTCTTCCGATTATGGAAGAACTGATACAACGTCTTGTTGGATCCGAGAGCGCATCCATTGATCAGAGTGTTCTTCACTGCTGTAAGGACATCTACCGCTACATCAACCGCGGCCGCATTGTCATATGCAGCACCGCCAACTCGGAAGTAGTTGCGATTCACCACGATGAGTTTGCTGAGCATCTTCTTCATGTGGGCGACCGTGTTGTTGGACTCTCTGGTAGCCACAACAGAAGACTGGATCTTGATCTGATGTTCCAATCTGGCAACGAAGTCGTTGTAAAGAGGATATGCTTCGTTCTTGTAGAACGGATGCATATGACAAGTAGTTTTGTCATCGTCTTCGTACAGACCTTTGGTGATCGTGAGATCACGTCCGTTGAACTTGTAGTCCAGTTGGAACTTCATCACTTCTGTGGGCTGCTGTCCTGATGCAACCTTCATGTAGGGAATGTCGTTCCACAGACCATAATCTCCAGGAGTGACCATGTAGATACTGATCATGTGGTTCGGATGTTGCTGGAACAACCCAGTCAACCACATGTTGGTTGCGGTATCTAAGTTGCCAGTTACCAGAACCGTCAACTGCTCATTGTTCAGGATCGCTTGTTCGATTCTGTCTCTGACTGGTTTGGTATAGTCATCTCCAACCGATATCCCGTGATCCGTCAATAACGTTGTAGTGTTCTCTCGGATCGCTGCGGTACCGAACTCTTCTGACATCTGAGTGAGCGGGAAGAGTTGGCATCCTTCCACCTTCCACTGACAGCACTCCGTATCCACAACATACCGCTCTTTGGTTTCATATGCGGCTTTGTCCAGAGAGAAGAGGTGCCACACTTCCTTTGGAGTATTCGCGAACAGATCAGCGATGATGTTGGAGAGTTCTATATCCCCATGAGAAGAGGTATACGCTTGACTGTAAGCGATATAACGGATCCCCTTCTTCATTGTAGAAGCTTCACCACCTTCGTATTCTGTATGGAGACTGGCATAGTTTTTGAACTGCTGGTTATCGACGTGATACCCATAGTGTTCTTTATATCCAGCATCCATCTTGTCCAAGATGTATTTCTGATACACATGGATCAGATCCTGATAGGTACAGGGAATGTCATTGATCGAACGGATCAGGTTCTTCATCGCAACAGCCATGATGATCATGGCGGACGTCGTACCATCGCCTGCTGTAGATTCGACACGAGATCCCATGTACATCAGTGTGTGCCTGATGAACTGTTGCACCTGAGACACATAGTCGATCGAACGGACGATGTTGATCCCGTCTTTCGTGAAGATCGGTTCTGCAGAGGGGTTTACAGGAGATGTGATCGCTGCATACTTACCATACGGACCGCAGTGATCTTTCAGCACATCGGCAAGGTCGCCGAGTGTTTCAACCATGATCTTCTGCATCTCATCTTTCTCTAACCGATTGCTCATACCGATGTTGTTATCCATCGGAACGAAGCCGATATTCGGTTCTTGCTGTACAGTTGGCATAGGTTAATATCCTTTCTGGAGCGCCGTTTCCAGTTTCTTTTGTTCTTTATCGATCTGGTTCTTCATCTCATCTTGTCTCTGACAGATGTCTAAGATACGGTTCCTGATCTTGTTAAAAGTAGGAAGATCCATATTCATCAGATCCCAATATGAGAGTCCGAACAGTTCGTGTGTTACGCTTCGTTGAAGCAGATCGATAACACGATTCTCATACTGATCCAGGTTACCACCTGGCTCTTTATACGAGATGTGCCAGTTGGGGTTATTGAAGCGATATCGCTTATCTGCTTTGTGGAAGCGACTGTCTGTGAAGAGCTGGAGATGAAAGGATTTGTTGAATCCCTCATTCTTGGAGATCACATCTTGTCCTTTCTCCCAGTACTCTTCCAGATAATTTACAATTGTGCTCCTGTCTGCTCCAACTTCAGACAGGTTAACCCGAAAAAAAGGTACTCAACATCCAACGGGAACAGTCCTTCAGAGTTGAGATTGGGTTTCTTGTGACACTTCGGACATTCGATCGAAGTCAGACAGTACATCGAACATTTCGTATCGCGAATATATTCTTCCAGTTTGCTGTAGAGAGTGTGATCCTGTTCTGCTCTGGCTTCCAAGTCGGCGCAGATCGCATCGTAACCTTCGATCACAACATCCGCATCCGACTCGTTCTTGTAGACGATCGATGAAATCCAGGGAGCCAGCATCTTGTAAATGTGGAAGATCACTTGATTCTGCAGTTCCTGGTTCTTACGGGTCTTCGCCCGATAGATCGCAGACTGCATCTTCCCGATCAGTTCAACACTGCGTTTTGTGTAGGTCTGGATAGAGGGAACACGCATATGGATCAATACTTTGTTATCGTCCATCGGGAGCGTCTTGGTAGACTTCAGGATAGTGTTGCGATATCTGAGACAATCATCCAAGGTCCTGTTGACTCTCGTATCGCGCATCCACGTCATCGCTTCCTCATTGAACACATCGGGATTGATGTAACAAGCCTTGGTGAGATCCACATATTGGTTGGCGTCGATATGACGACATTCCATATTGGTGCAGTGGACCCCGATCCCGATCCCGTCTCGATACATGGAACAACAGATCCCCCAGAGGATCGTATCGTAATCGTGCATGGAGATCGCTTCTCCGAGCACATCCGGCTGATCCCAGTCTTCCAGGTTCGAAGAGACGATCACATTGGGAAGGATCTCCAGCACCTTCTGTTTCAGATAGGCACCGAGGACCAGATGGAATTGTCCACCCAAGATCCGACCCAGTTCTTTGAAATCATTGTCCACTTCATGAACGAACGCAGAAGCATCCGATACCGTAAGAGGACGAACCGTGATCCAAAAGCCACTGTTGTAGAGCATGATCCGGTACAGTCCCTGTGTTCTGGAAAGAACGGCGATCTTCGCAGCATCGCCGGACAGATGGATCGGTGTTGTCTTGTCGTTCTTGGGGAGGCGAGGAGTGATCTTGGACAGACGGAGGACGCTTTCCGTGAGGATCTCGAACTTCTGATTCAACTCCTTGAGCTCATTGATATACCGGTTCATCATACGAGCTTGCTTGGTCTTCTGTCCCGCTTGTGCACAGAGTGACATCGCGATGATACCAGGAGAAGGCGATTCCTCTTTGGCTTCTTCATCTCGCTGATCCTCTCTGTCGTACGTGATGATCGCGTTGTCCAGATCATCTTCCGTACCATTGTCTGTAAAGACACGGTTGGAACAGTTGTTCTTGGTAGCGATCTCATCGTGTTTCTTCTGGACGGGATCGACGATCTCCTCTTTCGGAGCATTCGCTTCAGGGGTATTCTGTGACAAAGTCCCACCCAGTTCATCCTGTTGGAGTTTTTCAAGAGGATTCACAGGTGCTGAGGGAGCAGGCTGTTGTGCTTCTTGTTTGGGTTCTTTAGGGGCAACAGGTTGTGGCTGTGGCTTCGGTGGTTCCTGTACCGGTTTGGCTTGCAGGGCTTTCAGTTCAGCCAGCTGTCGCTCCAGTTCAGCGATCTTCTGATCTGCTTGCACCTCGTGCTGTTGAGTCTCTGCTACCTTCTGCTCAGTAGCATTCTCCTCTTCCGCAAGTTTCTTCAGGACAGCTTCCTGTTCTGCTTTCTCACGTTCGATCTCCTTCGCCCAGTCCTCATCTGTCACAGCAGATGGTGTTGGTTCAGAAGGCTGTGGTTCTGGATGTTTATCCACGATCACTTCAGTCGGCGGGACTTCAGGAAGACCATCTTCCATCGGTTGGACAACACGATTAATCGGTCGACGTTCCATAGTGGTATACTCCTTATTGTAAGAGTGTTCAAATATTCTAGTAGGTATACGATTTAACACTACTAATAGAGAACTACACTACGTCATTACAACGTAGTGTAGTTCTGCCACATGTTCTGTATACTATCGTACGTAATACCGTATCCCAGGTTGTGAGGATACGACAGATAACAACTCATTCTGGAACATCATCGACACCTTCAGTGCTTGTTTGGTTCCACCTGCTGTTAACTGTAAAGTGTATTCAGATATCTTGGACTTCGGAATATACTCCTTCGTAGAGATGATATTCTTACCTTGTAACAACATACATCTTGAATGAAGGATCTCCTGGATCGTCTGACCACCGTGGTCATTGATATCCAAATATGTAATCTTCGTCGGATCGATCTGATCCAGTTGTAACTGTACCACATACGGATCCTCACCATCCGGTAATCCGGATAAGAAGATGTCGTAATAATGGTTCGCTGTGAACTCTGAAATCATCTGTCCACAGGGTATCGAAATCTCCTGACATTCGAAGAGAAGATCCTGCTCAGCCAGGGACAATTTGCTCTCTATGATCGACTTGGTAGATTTGTTCACAGCTGACATGAATGTCTTCACATCCATACAGACCACATGTGATTTCAAGATCGGATACTGCTGATACAACAGCTCCAGAAATCTCTTATCATAGATCGTTACTTTGTGAAAGTAGAACTCTGGATCGTTCTCGTAAACTTCAATCGCTACTGAGTCCACATTAGAGAACAACAGTTCGTTGTCTTGTAACTTCGGACATCCGAAGATCACATAAGTCATCTGTCTTGCAAACAACGAAGAGAATACAAGCTTCAGTTGTTCCAAGAAATATTTAACATCATTAGGTTCCATATTCATCACCTCCTATAAGGTAGGGTCATTCACATAGATAGAAATATACTGATGGGTGGTTACACAACCACCCATCAGTAATCAAGTGTTAGCAGTTCTTCGCTTGTTCCACTTTGGCAACGAACTCCGGATCGAACGCCTGCTTGTATTCCGTGATGAATTGAGCAGCGATTGCTTTGACCTGTTGACCATACTTCGCAATCAGAGCTTCCGTCGCTTGTTTGCACTGAAGATAAATATCGTACACTTGTTTGAATTCAACATAACTCGGGTCATCCGATGCGACATTGTGTTCCTGCATCACTTCACCCATCTCTTCCACAAGAGCATGACTGAGATACTTTTCAATCCTCTTACAGCAACAAGTGAAGTCTGTACTGACCGTTCTCTTGGAGAGCCAACGTTCGATGTGAGCGAGAGTGTTCTGGGTAGCATCGCCTCGATCCATGGCGAGGCTGATGATCTGTCCGATCTTGTCCCGACACTCTTCCATCGAAGAGACACGTTGATGTTTCAGAAGGAATCTCCCGTAGTCTTCCAGAAGAGCTACGATCGCAGATTCGCGGATCACTGCTGTTTGTACAGCGGTATTGACAGGTTGTGTTTCCATTGTTGTTATCCTTAAGTTGTGTATGTTTTAGAGACAGGATTTCACGTCTTTGCCGATACGGAAGATCGTGTAATCAACTTGGTCGTAGATCTCCAAGACACGTTCGAGGTGAGCATTGCACAGTCTCCATTCCTTCTTGATGGAATAGTAGATGGTAACACCACTCCCGTTGTAGGAAGCACCATCAATTTGAGTGTGCCCTTCTGTCTGTTCGAACATCTTTTTCAACATAGAGCGCGCACCCGAAGATGTCGTTTCGAAGGCTTTGAACAGCTGAACCACTTTCTTCATGTTGTAACCGAGGGAGCCATAGTTGCCTTCCTTGCGATACGACATATGGTAATCACCATATTTCGCACCCCACTGATTGAAGTGATCTTTATGTTCTTTCAAGAACTTCTTCAAATAAGCTTCCTGTTCTGCTCCAGACATCTTCCTGGTGAAGATCGATTTGTGTGCGTTCATGAACGCATCGAACCGTTCACTAAGGAACTTCGTCGTTGGTCCGATGTATGCGATTCCTTCTTGCAGGTCATCAGCTGGAGGACACTTGAACTCATGAGCGATGGATTTGAATTTATCATCAGCTTCTTTCGAAGCGCTGGATGCTCTTGCCGCAATCTCACTCATGATCTCTTTGCACTTGAGATCTCGTGTGAATGTATGCTTGATGCTCTCGATGATATTCTTGAAGAACCCTTCCATCGATGCATCCGATACATCCCCCATCACAAGACTTTCTGTGGAAGGACCGATGTCGATACCACCGTTCGCTCTCGGATCCAGACAGAGTAGGTTATGGTACTGCATCTGGATATTCTCGATCGCAGCTTGATAAGCGAGTTTGTATTTTTCATCTGTCATATGTTCTTTGCAGAACCTTACGAACCGATCCACACAAGCTTCGTATGTGCGGAAAGCAGTATCGTAAGCATCTTCAACAGAAGCATACATCCTAACCAGATCACCTGGTTGTTTCAGATCCATCGCACGCATCGCTGCAACATAAGCCACAGGACTACGACGGCTGTCGATGTAACGATCATGAGCATTGCGGAGAAGTCCCATCTGATCGAACAGTTGTTTCTGAGTAACATTCAGATCATGGGACATCTTCTGGATTTGCTGGTAAGCGATCGTCTCCGACGGGATCAGTGCTTCCAGACCAAGACAAGCAGGGTTAGGGATCATCATAGACTCCATATGTAAAAGTTATTGTTGAGACAAGTTTAAGCATAGCATGACTTGGGATCACCATCGTTCTTTCAAGCATATATTACTCAATGAAAGAGTTTCAACCTATACGACTGAATATTACAACTAGAGGTGAATATGCTAACAACCGAACAGATAGTAAGACCTGATCTTTTTCAAGAAGCGTTACAAATGCACTACGATTACCTGAAGAGGATGACTGGATTTGAAGATGATAATGAGATCAAACGGTTCCTGAAGGATACCTTCCGAGAACGATATCAGAGTAAACGAGTTATTTACAATAAGACGGTCTCTCCTGGGAATGAGAAGATCGTGGAGGAAGATTTCTACCAGTTCTTGAATCAACAAAAATCCAAAGTGATCACTCCAGCAGGTTCGATGTACAAACCAACGATCGAACAATCTTCGTTCATCGCAGAGATGGTCGTCGATAAATTGAAGGAGCGTAAGAAGGTTAAGAAGAAACAACTTGCTGCAGAAGCGGTGGGTGATGACTTGGAAGCGAAGCGTTGCTGGTATCAGCAAGCTACGATCAAGATCAACTGTAACAGTCTACCTGGAGGATTCGGATCTCCGTTCAATATCTTCTACGATAAACCAGGTTACAACACGATCACATCCGCTGCTCGCTGTATGATCGTAAGAGCATACACGGTAGCAGAACAGTTGTTGGGTGGGAACTTCTCCTGGTTCAGTGAAGATGAACTGGTGAACCACATCCTACTTAACTTAAGGTTGCGTCCTTCGGATGATCAGATCAACCAAGCGATCCAGAAGTATAAACTGAAGATGATCGATCACATGCAGCTGATCGATTTCTACACTGAGACATTACATCGGTACTGTCCTGGTTGTCAGATGGCTTCTGTAGACCGACTGGTAAGTCGACTCACTCCACTGGAAGTAACTTATCTCTTCTACTACTGTAATCTGAGACACATCATGTGGTACAACTCTGAGATCTTCAAAGGGTTCATCCACTATGTGTTCGATACCAGTAAAGTACAGATCGATCCGAATGTAACAGCGGATGATATCTTCAAACAGGACGAAACTGTTCTAGCTATTACAACAGTGGGTCTTGCGAAGGAGTTCAACAACTACTCGATCAAGATCATCGTGGAAGAACATCCAGAGTTGATCCCGAAGGTGGTAGCTTACTGTAAGAGCATCGAGAAGAAAGTCCACATGCTGGATCTCCTGTTCGATACGTTCGTCAACACAGATGCGGATGTTCCAGAGGTTCGTAAGAAACAAATGACCTGGCGGAACACCGTTATCATCAGTGATACGGATAGTGAAATCTTCACAGCTGCTGAGTGGGATGATTGGTATCGAGGAGGGATCCATTACGATATCACCGATGAGAGTTATCAGATCACCTCTCTGGTGATCTACTGGCTCCACCATAGTGTTCGTCATGCTTGCTATCGATACAGTATCCTTCATGGGGTATCTCCTGAGCATCGTCGTGTACTGGCGATGAAGAACGAATTCCTCTATCCCATCATGTTGCTCTTCGGTATTAAGAAGACCTACTGTGGCATCCAGGCTGTGCAGGAAGGGGTGATACTACCCAAACCCAAAGCGGATATCAAAGGTCAGACCCTCAGAGGATCTTCGATCTGTTCAACCTCTCTTGATTTCATCCAGAACTTCATCGAGAACGATGTGTTGTATCCCTCCATCCAAGGGAAACTATCAGCCAATAAGTTGATCGATAAAGTACTTGGGTGGGAACACAACATCATGGATAGTATCAAACGAGGAGAGACAGAGTTCCTCCAGATCACATCCTTGAAGTATGAGAGAGATTACAGTGATCCTGAGTCAACCTCTGTGTTCTTCGCTTGGATGTTTTGGCAGGCTGTTTATGCCAAGAAATACGGGGATGTTCAACCACCAGCTAAGGTGATTTACGTATCCCTGTACACCCCTACAGCCGGTTATTATCAGGAGCTTGAGAAGATGAACAAAACCATCTATCAGGAGACGATGAAGTTCGTGGAACAGCATAAGAAGTTTCCGAACAACGTCCTGATCAACCCAGCTGCGAACGCGATCCCCAAAGAGATCATCCCTCTGGTGGATTACAAGAAGATCATCTATCACAACTGTTCAGCTCTTTATCGAGTGTTGAACAAACTCAACATCGGAGTATCTCATCTTAACAAAGAGACGAAGACGCTTCTGATGGACCTTTACGGATGATACATAGATCGAACTACAGGGAGTCCAACCAACTCCCTGTAGTTCTTCTTTTCAAAAGTGTAGTTCAAAAAATTTCGAATATATATAACTTTATTGATACTAGTGGAACGATGACTTCTTATCACTGCTTCAGCAACAGTAAAGGACCCTAACACTAGAGTGTAGCAGCACTCTAGTGTTAGGTCGTTGTGGAGAGTGACGTTGTTCTACAACCTTCCTAAGAAGGAGACTGTATGTCAGAGTTTGACTACAGCAGTTTGGATCTCAGACGACCGATCTATGTGATCGGCGAGGAAATCTGGGCCAAAACGAGCCTTAACTGGAATCAGGCTCTTGAAAAAGCATTCCAGCTCACGATGGACAACTTGTTGATCGCCAAGTAACATCGTTAGTTCTGTCTGCCTTCTTTGTAGGGTAGACCAACTACCACGCTCAAAGTATCGCGATCATCAATACTTTAAAACAAAGCGTGGTAGTCACAAGCATCCAATTCAAAACTTAACATAAGGAGGTCTCATATGGGACACAAACGACATAAATTCCGTGGTTCATTCGAAAACCAGGCACCAGGTCTTACTGGTCCTGGTATTACTGAACCGGACTATCCGGCTCATATGCCGAACATCACAACTGGTCGAACCGTTGTGATCTCTCTGGATCATCCAGAGAACAACCCCACAGGTGTTACTGTGGAGGAGTTTACCGAGGAAGTCCCGAGAGACTCATTCGGTATCAACGTCGGTCAGCAGATGGATGATCTGCTGAAGGAACATGCAACCAAACAAGCAATCCATACAACCCCTAACCAAAAAGAGGAAAACAAAATGGAAGACAACAAGAACAACGCAACCATCAACCCCAACAACACCAACCACAACCAGGAGGAATCCAAAATGGAAGAAACCAAAGTCAACACCGAAACCAAGAACACCAACGGCAACCCGGAACAGCCCAAGACGGAACCGAAGGTCGATCCCAAGGACACCAAACAGGAGTCCAAGAAAGTGGATCCCAACCCCAAGCAGGATGTTCCGAAGGAAGAGCCCAAGAAGGACACTCCCAAAGAGGAACAGGAAGATCATCCCGATCCCAACAAACCTGCTGAACGTGACGGTCACGGTTCCACCCTGGCTCGTGAAGCTGGGAGTGCCTTCACCATCGGAGCATCCTACGGGATGGGAGTCATCGTTGGTATGGCTGCTGGTGCAGCCATCGTCTACGGTGTGAAGAAGATCTTCTGCGGAGATGGAGGAGCGGCTGCTGAGACCGCTTCCGATACGGTCTCCAATCTCTTCTGATCTACGTTCCGGAACCAGGTTGTTATTAACCTGGTTCCTATCACTCTAGAAGACTAGGATGACTAGTCTTCTTCTTTTGTTCTTTAGTGTAACTGAAGTCTATTTCACGTATATATTACTTGTTGATAGATGGGATCTAGTGGAGTAAATATAATAGTCATATGACGATTTATCCCATCGTTATTTTACCCTCAACTTACCCTCAAATCTTAACCAGGTATTATGGTAGTAACTATACAACCAAACGTACTAAATCCAGTAATTATTTCACCCTCAATCTGAGGTTACCGTTTATGGGGTTATTGGTAATAGGTATCTATAGATCTAACACCATTCTCAATCATGTAAATATAATAGCTAACACGATAGTTATCAACCTAATTGTTACCCTCAACTTGAGCTCAACACAAACTGTGTATATGTGTAATGATAAGAAGATATAGTAACAACAAATTAAGAAGATATAGTAACAACAAATATAGTAACAACAATAAGACTCACTAAAGTAACAACTAGAGTAAATAGTAACAAGAAGAGATAGCCATGTCTAAATGCACTATAAGAAGAGAGAACAACAGGAGCGTAACGTCCTAGATCTACGTTAGTAGATCACCAGTGAAGCATAGAACGAAGTTCCAAGTAGATCGTTCTCTCTTCTTATCATCTAAGCGTAGTAGAGTTAGCGAAGGAGTGTAGGGATCCTCAAGATCCCCTAACGACGTAGCATATTAACATACACCTCTTCGTTGGTATATGCAACAGACAACTTTAACATAAGGAGAACGAATATGTTTGATTCACCTGTATGGTGCTTTCCTTATTGGAAACATAATGGGATGGAACTTCCTCTCTACCATGAATCCAGGATACCAGAGGATACCTTAAAACAGTATCCTTGGATGAAGGGTCACTGTACTCGATTATTGGAAGCAGGATGTAGAATCATGGATGTTGCTTTATACAACAGAGTGTATGTTGGATTTAGCACGTATACGGTATGTTATCCAGAGGGATATCCTCCTGAGGTTACCAATGATCGGTTCTGTTGGGCTTTACAAAGGTTCATCGAGTATAACGCACAGTACGGAATTATGTATGTTTGGGTTCGTGAACGGAATCAGGGAACGCATCATCACTATCATCTTGGGTTATGGGTGGATCATCGTCAAATCAAAAGCATGTGTGCTTTAGGAGAGGGATTTGACATGTTCTGGAGTGCTGCATTAGAATTAATGTATACTCCTACTGGACTTGTTCATTATGGTGATGCTGACAAACGTAAAGTATTGATCCGACCAGGTATGGAGATCGAGGAAGATTACAAGAAGATGTTCCTCCTTTACAGTTATTTAAGTAAAGTCTATACCAAAGAGTATCCAGCTGACTCTGGATGTAAACGTTGGGAGTTCACACGAGTAACTGGAGTATAATCACACAACCTAGTACACAGTAAGACGGTTCTTACTGTGTACTATTAACATCTTTAACTTAAAAGGAGATAACCACTATGTCTAACGATCTTTACAACCAAGAGATACTTCCTCTTTATGAGTATGCTGAGGTTCCTGTACCGGAGTCTGTTCTTCTGGATACGGAACATAGGTTCCCTTCGTTCATGGAGGCTATGCGTGAGGGTAGGGTGATACTACCCAAGAACATCGTTCGTGACATCTTGTCGATCTATAATCCCGTACGACATGGTGATATGGACATCTACCACTATGTCGATGTGATCCGATACGTTCATAAGTCGTTCGGGATGTGTGGGAACTATGGCAACAACGTATCCATGGATCAGTTGTACACGATCATGCGGATCTTGAGGACGAACATGCGTCACACTCGTGTAGAGTTCTCAGACCAACCACAGACGATGGAGCTACTACAACACTCGTTGTGGCGTAGTAACGAGAACCAGAGACTATACATCAGGTTCCGAGGGATCCATGTCTATCACTTCTGTTTACACGATAGTTACAAGTTGATCTTAGAACTTATGAGTGCGATCGGGATCATCCATCGTGTTCCGTCTTACCGGTTAACCGAACGTGGCGAAACCTGTTACCGGATCTTACGGTATGCGTATCGGCAGATCCAACAGGAGGATCTTACCCTCTCTAAGAGCACCTGTGATCAGTAGAGCACAGAACCTTATATCCATTCATCTAGAGACGATACATCCTTGTTATATCAGGGGTGTATCACACTCTAGATGACTTCATGTTAAAATCATCAAAATCTAAGATGTGTTGAACACCACGGTTAACACCATCCGTATAAAAGAAGAGTGCCAGTTGGATCCCATCATCAACTAACTTAAGGAGATCTTATTGATGAACCCCACACTGTATCCTGAGAACCATCAACCGTTGCCGACTTTACAGATGTTCTACACCTGGATGATGCGAGAAGTCATCTCATCCGTGTTGCGCTGGAGACTCGGTAAGGAGTTACGATGGGAACGTGTTCCTACATCCTTAACGAGATGTGCGAACAACATCAAGGACCGGTTGAACGAGAAACTACCCGATATGAAGTTCGAAGTATTAGACCCTGTTACCGTTGATCGACAAGAGGTCTATGTCGATATCGTGATCACGTATGGTGTAGCAGAACAACGTTCTGATGTGTGTCGGATCTACTATCAACTGGTCGGTACTTATATCGGAACGTACATCGTCTATGGTGTTCACTATACGTTCTTCAAGAAGGAGGATGAAGTATGATCACTAAGAAACTAGAACAAGAGCGGTATCGCTATACACGACATGTTCGGTCTGAGCTTCACGAACGGATCAACCGTGTCGTACAACGGAGCAGAGACTTACCATCTTTGTATCCTGACGTTACCATTGCAAACACCTCTCTGGATCAGATATTGCAATGGTTGTACAGTTGGATCAACGAAATGGTGCAAGATCCCAAGTATCATGATGATAAATCTCGTGATACTACTCCGAAAGTATCGATCTCGGTCCAAGATACAAACACAACAGCCACTTCATGGACAGGTACGTGTGTTGTGTACATCGCATACGAGAGAAAATGGATCGATTACGCACCGGAGGTGATGGCCAAAGGGAGAGAGTCCAACTTGTTTGAGGTGGAGTCCAAGATGCGTTACAAGATGACGCTATCGATCCGTCAACGTCAAGAGAAGTACTACGTTCGTTCTTCGAACGTAGAGGTATTAGCAAATAAACAACCGAACTGGTAATTTTACAAGGAGGAACATTATGATGTTACGATGCAGAATTTGCGGTAACGGGTACGAACCGTCCGACTACACTGATGAGTCTGAAGCTGCAGAGGACTGTTGTCCCGATTGTCTGTATGACGGAAGCATATTCAGTGTAGAGGATGATGAGGCAGAGATGGAAGAGTTGTACGAGGAAGAGGATGATCTCTACGACGATGAAGACAACTATCTCGATGTATCTTACGATGACATCGATGTATCAGACGAAGAGTTCGAGGAGGATCTAGAAGATTAAGTGATCTGTAGATGCGAGTGTACACTCGCATCTACAGATGCTCATTATAACACAAGAAGGAGATAACAACATGGATACGTTAATGGAAACGCTGCAGAAGAGAACGGATAAGAAGCTTCACACGATGATGTATCAGAAGATCACTGATCTCACAGAGGGTGTGGATATCCAACAAGCAACATCGAAGCTGATACAACAGTTCTCGAAAAGATGTCACGATATACGTGTGGTTGGTGAGGGTACTTGGGATGGACGTCACAACATATATCGGTTCTATTTAAGACCGGTTCCCAGAACACAGGAAGATCGTTCTCCATATTACAAATTTCTGTATGGTGAGATCTACTTCGGTTCGGATCGATCTCAGTATCAGGAACACGTTGTTGGTTATCGTGTTCAGATAGAGGATATCTGTCGGTTTTTACCGATGGGGATCGTGAATCATCAGTTATACGAGCTATGCCATCTGTTGGTGCATATCACCGATGACTTGAAAGAGTTCTCAGCGAACATGGAGTTTAAAGCTTGTGTTTCTAAATTGGAGACACTGTTACAAGAACTCTATGATGTTTTGGAGTTCTCAGGTGAAGTAACCGATGTACCTTCGTTTACAAGATTTGTAAAGGAGCATGTGACTCTTGATAGATGGCATTTCTGGTATCATCGTAGGAAACGTGCTATGGTGGTTTCGGGTTATAGTGAGATCATCGAAAGCTCCGTCGAATGTGCGCTGCGCATCCACAAAGGTTGGTACACCAGGATCAAGCTTTAACAACCAAAGATTGGAGTAATTACATGCGAACTTATAAGTTTCGCATACGACCTTCTAACCAGCAAGTGAAGAAACTATGGAACCACTCTTGTAAGTTGAACTGGATATACAACCAGTTCATCCAAGCAGAACAAACTGAGTATACGAACAACAAGTCGTATCTGGATCAATACCAACTCAACGCTAAGTTACTTGAGTTGAAACAACAAGATCCTACGTTGTATGAGATACACTCACAGGTATTACAACAAATATCCGTGAGAGTACATAACTCATATCAGTCGTTCTTCAAAGGAGTGGTGATTCATCCGCCTAGTTTTAGAAGTTGTTCTAACTTCTTCAACATCACTTATCCACAAGCTGGTTATTCGATTAGAGGTCGTAAACTATTCACCAAAGTATATGGTGAAATACCGATTGTGCTACATAGACCTATCCAAGGTAACATCAAAACCTTGTCGATCTGTTACACAGATCATTGGTATGTTTGTGTTACAACAGATTACGATCCTGTAAAAGTCAGACAACCAACTGATGTAGGTATCGATCTTGGAACGGCTAACTTGGTAACAACGTCAGATCAACAAGTGATCAGAGGTCCGAATCATCAAAAGTGGTATGATAAACAAATAGACAAACTAAAAGCAAGGAGGGATACCAACCACAAGTGTAGATCAAATAGATACAGATATCTCACTAAAGTCATCAAACAGCTGTATAGAGTGAAAGGTCGTAAAACGAATGACCAACTTCACAAGATCTCCAAAGATCTGTCCAGTCGTTACGATACAGTGTACGTAGAGGACTTGAAGGTTAAAAAGATGTCTGAATCCAAAGCAACTGGACGTAATCGTGAGATACGGAATCAACAACTTGGTAAGTTCATCAGTATGCTAGAGTACAAAGTAAATCATCTTGTTCCTGTGAACCCGATGTTCACTTCACAGACTTGTGCATACTGCGGACACACTCATGAGAAGAAACTTCCTTTGAAAGTGAGAACGTTCACATGTGATCATTGTGGTCTTGTTCTTGATCGAGACCTCAACGCTGCATGGAACATCTTGCACTTAGGAAGAGCTACATTGAGTGGGATGTATAAGAATTCTGTATCTATAGTTGATATCCACACCTACATGTGGTGGGATAGTAACACACGTAGATGCCTGGAACAGGCCATCGATATAAGTCGGTGTATTCGGTAACACGAGGAAGCTCCTTCCTTCAGGTGGGAGTAGTTCACCGTCCTACTTGGAATATGAACGTTATACGAAGGTTCAATTCAAAGAAGGAAAAGATGGTGAGTTGATCGTAGAGTTCTACTATAAGAGAGAACTGATCCTTGCCCACAAGATCCATCTGAGTGAATCACTAGAAGATCTATTGTAACAACATCCTACTTAGGTAAGGGCAATACTACCCTTACCTAAGTAGCCAATATGAAAGGAAATAACACTATGTTAACATCGGAAGAAATCTTAAGACGGATCCAAGCTGATCTGTTGAAATCATTCCAGAAGTTGATCGGGACGTATAGCTTAGATCCTGTAACGACGATCGGTCAAACGATCGCAGCAGCGACTACGAAGTATATCGACAGAGGGTTGGAAGCATTCAGAGATCAAGAAGAGCCAGATCCGTCAGAGACCACTTCTTATACGGTCATCCTTCGTATGGATCGTCACCATCGGAACTGTAATCACTATCTTTACATCAGAGTTGATACGGAATTCTGCAACGGATCTTGGTTGATCCATGCTGTCGCAGTAACGTGTAGACGGATCCCAGGTGACTACAGATCGAATGATACGCTCTGTGAAGACATCCATGATGCGAAACTTACGATAGGGCAGATCCAACGTGGGATCCGTCGTACATCACCTTGTCTATGTGATAAGATGGAGTTTTTAGGAGCAACCATCTTCAACATCTGGTGCATCATGAAGTGGCAACATCCTGAGTTGGATCGGACGACATTCGTCTACCGTACACTACCGGCTCTTCTCGATTATGAACGTTGTCGTACCGTTCAATTCAAGGAAGGTCATGGATGTGAGATGTTGATCAACTTCTATTATAAAGACGAACTCATGACCACAAAACATCTCGTCTTGTATTCTGCATTTGACGAGATACTGTAAACGAAGCAGTGCATTAGGAGGGATATCGTGTTCCCTCCTAATACAAAACATAACCCAATAACCATACGGAGGAAGAACCCCATGACACAAACACACGATCCTTACGCAAGCGATCTGAAACAGATCCAGATCGCATCACTGGAAGCAACCCAATCGTTGCTTGGTCGTTCCTACACACAACCCGAAGTACGATATCATAACCAGCGTCGATTGGGATCCTGTGAGTGGTACCTGCAAGTGTTTCATCCAACCGTATAAAGAGTCACGTAAGTATGAACGAGATCATCGTTTCGTTTATTGTGAACTCTACACGAAAGACAATATGGTTGTCGGGCATCGTGTTCAGATCGAAGATGTGAATCAGTATTTACATCTTGATCGATACGACAACTATTTGGAGCGTATATCGTATCATTTCAAGAAGTTGTGCGAGTTGGAACACAGTCAACCCAGTCGTGATACGAAGGGTGAGTGGACCAAACACTATGGTGCGTTGGAGGAAGATCTCCAACGCTTCTTCTACATCTGGTATTATCAAAACAGTACGTCACACTACTCTGAGAGCGACTGCTGTGATATCATCATGCAGTCGCTTGATGATGAGACGCGCAAACACTACTCTCTTAAGTGGGATGACCGGATGGATCGACTCAAGATCGTATTCAAAAGAGCGGATGGTAAACGATCAACATCCAGTATCGACATCAGCCACAAATGGTTCGTAGATGCGAATATTACCGGTATGGCGTACTTAACAAAAGGGATGACTTGGATCCCGAAAGGAAAGATACATGAGCTATTTCAAATGTTGTAAGTGTCATCGCTGGTATGACACAGAGGAGTTCGACGATGTCGTTGACTACATGTTCTGCCCTACTTGTTCCAGTGAACAAGTACCGGATCAGATGGTGGAGATCAGCGCATCGTCAGATGATACCCCTGAGATCATCAGGGAGGATGATAACCTGCAGCCTGAGTATGTGGAGTTGGACGAAGGGATCGACAACGACTACATCGAAGGTGAATTAAGTCTGAATGATGACTTGGAAGGGAGTGGTTATTGAAAGTATACCAGAAGACCCTTTCCTTCAGGTGAGGGATGAATGGTATACAAGTGACCTATTACATAGAAACTCTATAAACAAAGGAGCACAAGTATGCTAGCATACAAGTTCCCGTTGTATCCTAATAAGGAACAACAAGTGCTCCTATGGGAGCACTCTTGTCTTTTAAACAGTCTCTATAACCGAATGCTTCATATGGAGCAGGAAGAGTATGAGAAGAACAAGAAGTTCTTAAACTTCTATATGCTCAATTACATGTTACCTAAGCTGAAGCAGGAAACTCCAGCTCTGAAGAACATCTTCTCTCAAGCTCTTCAGCAAGTAATGAAACGAGTTAATGATGGATACTACCTCTTCTTCAAGAAAGTGACGATCCGACCACCCAAGTTCCGTTCTTGCAAAAGGTTCTACAACATCTGCTATCCTCAGCCTAAAGTAGGATACAAGATCGAAGACAACAAGTTCATCACCAAGCAATATGGAACGATAGAGTTCAATCCATATCGTGAAATGAAAGGTACTGTCAAAACAGTATCCATCACTCACGATGTGGTTCGGAACAAGTTCTATCTCTGTATCGTGACGGATGGTAAAACTGAGTTCACTCCTTATGCGAATGCGCATATCGGAATAGATCTCGGTACGATGAATCTTGTTACAACTTCAGATGGAGAGGTCTATCAAGGGCCTGTTCATCAAAAGTACTTCGACAAACAAATCGATAAAGTAAAATCCATCCGGGATACGAAGTATCCCCTGATGAAAGGAGAAGACGGTAAGACGCGTTCGTCACGCAACAGACAACATCTCAACCAAGTCATCGCTAAGCTGTATGGTGTAAAACGTAACAAAACAAGAGACGTGTTACACAAGATCTCAAGAGATCTATCCAGACGTTATGATACAGTGATGGTAGAAGACTTACAAGTAAAACGGATGGGTGAGTCAAATATATCTGGACGTAATAGAGAGTTGCGCAATCAAGGTATCGGTCAGTTCTTAACTTACCTAGGTTACAAATGTAAGAAAGTAGTCAGGGTAGACCCTGTCAACACATCGAAGACCTGTTGTAAGTGTCATCACAAGATCGAAGAGTTACCTCTTCGTATCAGACAGTGGACATGTCCACATTGTGGTACTAAACTAGACCGGGATCGCAATGCTGCGTTGAATATCCTTCACTTAGGACGAGCTATGATGAGTCGTGTCTATCGCAATGATAAACCGAACATCGCAGACATCGATCCTTACATCTGGATGGATCAAAACCTCTATACTGCTAAGGAACTAGCCTTGGTCGCAAGACCATGTTCTGGATCACACCAGGAAGCTCCTTCCTTCAGGTAGGAGTAGTTCACGATGACCACTTGTTCTAATGTCAACCAGAAGGAAGATGGAACTGTAATCGAAAGGAGGTTAAGATGTTTGATTGGATCATTGACATCGTTCGCGATAAGCAAGAATCGCCGAATGTAAGAAAAATACGCGATCGTAAATCTAAGAAACGCGAGTGAAACATCATACACTAGTGGGTAACTACTCACTAGTGTTTCTTTTTTGCATAAGGAGGTGTGTATGGAACTATCGTTTCCACATGATCTGTGTTTTTATGGGACATGCTGTGATATCATCGATACACTGGTTATTGATCAAGACACGATCATCATTAATTATCATGAGTCACTAGGTAGTGTTCCAGGTGATCGATTCTCTTATCGATGTAAATCATCAGACCTCACGATTGATCAGTTCGATACGATCTGCTGTTACAAGAGTTTTATGGTTGTTGAACCAGAGTCTAATCCGACAAAGTATGTGAATGTAATACCTATACAACGCAATATAGATGTTGTTTTCTCATACATCACAAACCATCCAACACATCGAATCATGTTTCAAGAAACTGAATCAGATATCATTGAGATTGATGATAACATTGAGACAATGATTCCGAAATGGCAATTAAGAGATGACCAGATCGCATGGATCCGATATCTCATCACAAAACAACGATAGGAGAACTATGCTTACACCTTTTGAACAGTCGGCACAAGATCTTGTTTTCGCAGCCAATGATGTGATCGTACAAGCACAGATTTTTCAAGATCAATTGGAATACGGACAGGAAAGTCTTTTGACAGAACTTTCTGATGGGTTTCAAAGGTTTCTCAGTTGGTTAAAACAGAAGGTATTGGATCTGTTACACAAATTCATCACGTTCGTCAAATATCTGAAAGCTACTATCTTCGGGTTGGTCTCGAACCGACGGAGTTCATTTATTCAGTCGATCACATCATCACACTATCAAGTTTACCCTTTTGAGGATAAAGAGATCTTCATCTCCTACGATGTTGAACAGATCCTTGAGCATATGGAGGGCTTTCGTAAGAAGTTACCGATTCAAGTAACCCAGAATAACAGACAACAGATCAGTTGCGATATCAACGAATGGTTCCAAATCTGGCATGAGTTGGTATTGGAACAAGATAGATCGATTAGGATCATGAAGTCGAAGTGTTGTTCTGTTTGTAGAAGAATCGTTGACTATCTGAACTTCTTAGAAGTTCAGGCGATCGCCCTTTCTGAGAACGTAAGTGAAGTACGGTATCTGATCGATAAGGCTGAAACTGTGACTGATGTAGTTTCATTAACTTCCAAGTTGATTCGTGGAACAGCACAACTTGTAAATGTTTCATCAGCTACAACATACGACTTTTTGATGATACCGGATACCTCTCCTAGAACAGTATCTGATTTGAAGAATGTTGTGTTGGAGTGTATTAAGACATTAGGATACATTACGGTATCGATATCCAACATCTTGGAACCGTTACCTGGGATCATGATCAGGATCGGAAAGATCTACGATAACTCAGGGTTTACGTTACATTATACCACAACGATCGATCCAGGTTTTCATCGTCACATTGAACAGATCATAGGAGATTCTGTTCGTGTTGATAACATTATTGTGACGACGAAGGAGCCGAATACCTGGCCTACTGATGATAACAATACAATCATTGGTTGGTGTCATGCAAGTTATGGATCTATCGGTGCAAGAGACCTTTGGATCAATGCTAGATATCTCTTAAGAGATATTTCACCTGGTGAAATTGAGCGTGCTGCTAGATTGATGCTAGTCACGATCGTACATGAATGTACGCATCTGTCGGATGGTCAAAACTATAAACAGTTTGATAAAAATCGAAGTAACGATGATCAGGAAGAACGTCGTGCTTACGGCAATGAAAAGAAATACGTACCGACATTGGGTGAACTGAATTGGGCTAAAGCACAGATTAAAACGATGATCTCTAGAATGAAATAATCTTCCTGAGTATACTGGTATCCACTTACCAGTATACTCAACTATGCTTTACGTATATATTACAACTTGAGGAAAATTGAGCATACTACGTAAACATACAACTGGAAGGAGTTCTCTATGGACATTGAAACTCTACGGAAGAAGATCGATGACGCCAATGTGAAATATTGGACCGATCACCAACCCATCATCTCCGATCAAGAGTACGATCGGTTGATCGAACAACTGCGTGTGCTGGATCCAGATGATCCAAGACTTACCTACATCGGAGGGGAGAAAGGTTCTGTGATCCACAACCCACCGATGCTTTCATTGGATAAACGTTACACCCATGAAGAGATCATCAAGTGGTGTAAAAGTGTTGGACGAGAGGACAGTACTTTCGTGGTACAGCCTAAGTATGATGGGATCGCTGGTAAGTTGGTCTACACCACACGGGGCTGGCAGTTGAGCACCAGAGGAGATGGACATGTTGGTGAGGATATCACCAGCAAGCTTCCTATGATCGAAGTGAAGACACTTTCTAGTGTTCTGTTACAAGCACTTCGACATCCGAACAAAGCAGCGGAGATGCTGCTTCTGAATACACCGTTCTATGGCGAGATCGTGATCACAGACGAAGATTTCGAAGAGTACTTCACCTCTGGTAAAATCTTGAAACAGAACGGTGAAAAGTACAATACGCAGAGGAACACTGTTGCTGGTCTTCTTGCATCCAAAGAACCTCTTCCTGATCTGAAAGGGAAGAAGATCCTTACTTTTGTGGATTACACATTCTACTCGTCGATCATGTCGATGAATATGTTGGAGGATCCGGAAGAGTGGGATAAACTGGTTTTGGAAGTGGAAGAGCTGAACTACCCAACCGATGGGTTGGTGATTAAGTTGGGTGATATAGCCAAGATCCAAGAGCTTGGAGCAACGCAGCATCATCCGAGAGGGATGATGGCGTTCAAGTTCGCCAATGAGTCTCAGACCTCTACCTTACGTGGGATCGAGTGGAATGTTGGGATGCGGAGTATCACTCCGAAAGGCATCATCGATCCTGTGAAGATCGGGAATGTCACGATACAGCAAGCATCGTTGTTCAACCTGGCGTATGTGATCAAGAATGATTTCAGACTCGGAGATATCGTCAAGGTAGAACGAGCTGGAGATGTTGTTCCTCACATCTGTGTGGAAGATCATGTCCGTAACCAAGGTGAACTGATGATACCACATACCTGCCCATCGTGTGGACATCCGACTCACCAGGAAGATGTAGAGTTGGTCTGCACCAACCCTGATTGTCCTGGTGTTGCGTTGGCGATCCTTCGTAAAGCAGCGAAGGAGCTGAAGCTGGATGGATTCGGAAAGGTAGTGCTTATGAACCTGGTATCTAACAAGGTGTTGCAGTTACATCAACTTCTGTCTATCTCCTTGGAAGGACTATGTTCTTATGCGGACGTATCACCTAAGGTAGCGACAAAGTTGTATGCTTCGATCCAGAACGCTCTTCGGACAGCAACACCTGCGATGCTGCTGTCAGCGTTAGGGATCCCGAGGATCAGCAAAGCTAATGCAGCGATGTTGTTGACCACTTGCTCGATCGAAGATCTAACAACACTCTCGACGGAACATGCAATAGAAAAGTTTCAACCGTTCGGTGAAACAGGCTTGTCTCTTGTGAGATGGTTGTCATATTCTGAGAACGTTCAGAATCTGGCTCTCTGTCTGATGCTCTGCACCAATATCAACCATATTGGACAGAACTTTGACATGACGATCTGTTTCACAGGTAAGATGAGCGCTCCAAGATCTGAATTGGAGTCTTATGCGAGATCCAAAGGTTATCAACCGGTATCGACCGTTACGAAAGAGCTCTCTCTTCTGGTTGTTCCTGATGTGGAACAGGGAGATGAAAGTAGTAAGCTGGTGAAAGCCAGACGCTACGGGATCCAGATCGTGACGGAATCACAGTTCCGACAGATGTGATATCGTACTACTCTACCAAGGATCGCACCTTGGTAGAGTAGTATCTTTTCTGCTGTCAACATGCTGTGAACGTAAGAGGTGAATCTATGCGAAAACATGATCCGAAATTGAAAACAGTAGAACTGTTCACAGATGGTTCTTGGAAAGGGAAGTTGAATGCCGGTGGTTGGACTTCCTTATTAGTCTATTGGCCTCATTGGAAGCTTGTCACATCCAGTGAACCGGATACAACGATCTCCAGAATGGAGTTAACTGGAGTGATCCACGGTTTGGAAGAGTTGACCGAGCCTTGTAATGTGAAAGTGATCGCAGATAGCAAGTTGGTCGTGAATACGATCAATGGATGGATCTACGGTTGGAAAAGGAACAACTGGATCACCAAAGGTGGAACTCCTGTTGCGAATCTCGATCTAGTCAAACGACTCTACGAGCTCATGCAAGTACACAACGTAAAAGCGGAGTGGGTGAAAGCCCATACCTTTCGCAAAGACTACAGGTCTAATGCGAATCGCATCTGCGATTACTACGCACAGAAGAGTGCTGATGATCACCATAAGTCTACACGGTAGGCACATCCTATGCCAAAATAGGAGACAACGATGCAACCCGATCCTTATATTGAACAGTTGATCTTCAGGTGCCGTGCCGTGTCACCTGGGATCAACGATTATTTTGAAGAACAGAGGTACATCGCTGAAGTTGAGAACGTTGAGGAGATCACTCCTCAGTATCTTCTCAATACTGCGATCACTCTGGTTCTCGATCTCCTGGAAGAGATCGGCATCCACTCCAACTTCTCAGTAGAAGAGTTGTTGGAATCCTCTATCGATTTGGAAACGATGTTCTATCTCGCACACAAATTTGACTTCGATAACTACTATCGAGTACTGAAGAGTTTCGATGAACAACAGTTGTCCGAGTACAATGCGATGATCGAGAATATCGATCTTCCTGAGGATTATCTTTTTGAGATCGCGGCTTACTTCAACGATCTCTTCCCAACGGATATCGCTTGGGAGTACATCAATCGTGGTACCGAATACTGGTACAGCACGGATGCTCTGGTATCGCATCTCGTCAACATCCAGTTGAGGATGGAGATGAACACCGATCCGAACCCCATCCCGATCCAAGAGGATGAGCTTGCGATGGTGAAACAATTCTTGATGGTAATGACCGAACGGGAACAGAAGGTTACCGCATATGTCAACTACATCTTGGATCGATTCACAGGACTGTTGAACAAAACGAAACTGATGCGCCTTGTCAAACAGTACGATAAAGAGAAGCTCCATCCGGACACCGTTCTTCTTTTCGCTAAATGGAACTCACTGTCCCATGAAGAGAAGGAGAAGATCGGAGAACCTGGGTTCCTTCAACAACATCATTTGAAAGATGATCATCACATCGAGCATTGGGAACATCTGAAGAAGATAAACCAGCTGGTTGAGTTGACGAATGAAGTCGCTGTGATGATCGTAATCTCTCTGATCCTGGACGAACTTCCAGAAGCCAAGATGAAGAAGGAACTGGAACGGTATCAAGGGATCGCTTCAGAGCAGACCTATCGGTTCATGTGGGACTTGTATCGTCAGGTTCCTTGGACAGCATTATTGGGAGGGACTAAGTGATGGAACTTCCGATCCATAAGAAAGAGTTTTTGATCAAGTACCAGAGACGTCTGTTAGAACGTGCATTTTTGATCGACATCATGACACAGGTTGGTGGTCGTCCTGTTTTCCCTCTGTATGAGAGCGAAGCGATCACACCAGAACGTCATTCTGTTCGTGTTACATTGAAGACACCTCCGGAAGATGTGGTGTATATTCCTCTGCAAGAACAAGATATCACAGACGATGAAGTTTTGAAACAGATCGCGATGCGACAGATCGCACTGGTGTATCCGTTCGACGATAGTCTTTTCCATCTTCTGTTCCAGTATAGGAACTACCTTGCTCTCTCTCCAGAGAAGAAAGAAGAAGCAGATCAGTTCAGCAAAGACCTCTACAACAAGACGAACCAAGAGCTCTTCGATTACTACACCTCTGCGAATTACAACGCAACTCACTTCCAGAAATGTGTTTTGCAAGAAGGAGATGTGTTCTTGGCATCCGTTGTGGGTAGCAGTCAGTCCTGTCTGGTGTATGTCTCGGATATCGATCAGGAGACATATTCGTTCACATTGAACTACCTGGACAACGGGATCCAGAGAGCATTCGGTGAGATCGATACGTTCCAACTGAATCCCGGTGAGATCATCAACTGCAAGGAAGAGATGATTACCACCGTAGGTCGGTTCTTATTGAACTACCTTCTTCTGGTTCATCCATTCCAAGACAAGATCTCTTATCAGAACTCCGTATTTGATCTCGGTTATATCGATACGATCGTTGCCAAAGGTATGTTGGACGGTTCTATCCCGGTATCCGCATATAAGCAATATGTGAACGATCTCTACTTCATCGGACACTTCACTGAACTCTGTGTACCGACTTATACTCGTAAATCACTTACCACAGATCCGAATGTGAGGAAAGTGAAACAAGAGTTGATGGAGAAGTACAAGGATAAGTTGAACGATCCGAACGTCATCATGGAGATCGAGAATACCTTGATCGCGATGGATAAGAACTATCTCAAAGATGATGAAGTGATGCGATTCTATGGACCGCTCGGTGACAAACCCTTCAACATCTCCCGTAAGAAGATGTATCTGACGGTCGGTGGTGTGGAAGAGTTCTCCAAGACAACCGGGAACTTCGTGTTTATTCCGAACTCTCTGTCCGAAGGGATGACCGCAGAGACGATGCCTGCTATGGCGAACGAGACCCGTAAAGGTTCGTTCAACCGTGGTGACCAGACGAAACTTGGTGGTGCACTAACTAAAGGTATCACTCGGGTTCTTCAAGATCTTACCGTATCGGAACAAGACTGTCACACGACTCGTGGTCTTACAGTGGACTTCTCGAAGTACAAGATCGGACGTTATATTGGATCCTATATCCAAGATGGTTCGAACTGGGTTCTTCTTACAGAACAGAACATGGAGAAGTTCGTCGGTAAGACGTGTTTGGTGCGTTCTCCGATGTATTGTCGAGCCCAACATGGACTTTGCTACATGTGCATGGGTGATATTTATGCGAAGAAGAATGCGAAGCATCTTGCATTGGATGCAGTGGATATCACATCGACCTTCACCACGGATGCCCTGAAGAGCATGCATGGTACGAAGATCTCAACTTATCAGATCGATGATCTCAACAAGTTCATACTGAACTAAAACCATAAGGAAACATCATGTCGAACAAAAATCGTTACAATCCTCAAGTCAGCCCGATGGATGTGCTGAACAAAGCACAGGAACCGAAGACGGAAGAGGTCCAGGAAGAGAAGAAAGACGTCACTGCGGAAGAACCCCAGAAGCAGGAAGAACAGAAACCTGTGGAAGAGGTGAAGGAAGAGACGGTCGTCAAACAGGAAGACGCTCCCAAAGCTGCTGTTGCTGAAACCCCAGCTACGGTTGTGAATACGACCGTTCAGCAGAAGACGGTTGCTCCTGCGAACAACAAGACTCCGGATGCCAAGGTTGCCAAACTGGATGCTCTCCTGAAGAAGTATCAGGACCTCGTCCAGACGAAGAACCCGTCTGAGTCCACACGTGCTCGCTTCGTGGAATCGTTCTACACCATCGCTGAATACGTCCTCGCTTCGGACAGCTATGCAGTGTTCAACCGTTTCTATGATTTCTTCCTGAAGGAGAAGAACGGTCTGATCCATCGGAACCTGGCTCTCGCCGGGATCCACAAGATCACCGACCTGCAGAAGAAGTCTCGTATCTCGGCATTCTTCGCTGTCTTCTACGCGATGATCCGCCACAAGACGGAACGCAAACCGTTCGGTCTCAGCATCCGTGCGATCCGGCTTGCCCTGAAGAACGACAAGTTCTGCAATTGGATCCAAGCCAAGTTGCAGAATCGCGGCTAAGCATACGAAATAACATCAGGATGGGAGTAACATCCCATCCTGATGTTAACTTACTTATGCTTCTTCCACTGACATCGGAGTGTCGATCTCAGTTTCACCTGGTTTGATCGGTGATTGTCCTGACGCTTCGAACTGATGTTCAAGTTGATCATCCACGTTATTCTGAAGGGCAACAGAACCTTTGCGAAACTGTTCGGGATCCAAGTTACTAAGCACTGCCAGAACAGCTTCCTGATAGTTCTCGGTATTCTCAGTATCCTTCCGTTTCAGATAGGTTGTGATCTTGTTCGCTTTAGACGATTCCTTCGACTTCAGGATATCATCAAGTGTTTTGATCACACCCATCTTCACTTCGATGTCGCGTGCGCTGTCTTTGTCATAATTGATCGATGGCACCGAGTTCACAAGTTGTTGTATGATCTGATCACGGATCTGATCCGTTTCACGTGTTGCTTGATTGAACTCCTGGAACAACATATCGATCGGAGACGATTGTACTTCTTCAGCCATATTTAATCTCCTAGTTGATTTCACCGTAATTTGTCCTTGCTACAACAGGGATCTGTCATAGCATATCCCCGTGTTTCAGGGGGTTCTGCTCTACGGTGCACATCCTATGTGAAACGACCTAGAAACAGGTGTAGCGATACACCATCCTTTCTTTTGGTTTAGGGAGCTTTAGGAATGGTTCTTGGGTTGATGTTCCTAGTCGTTCACACTCTCTCCTGTATGTGATCTATCTGGTCGGTTATCCCGACCAGATAGGTCCGTCTTACTGTAAATGAAGCCTATTTGAAGTATATATTACTCTGTGATGATACCTAGACAAAACTTAACTTAAGGAGGGATAACATCATGGAAGAATTGTGGAAGCCAATAGAAGGATTTTCAAATTACGAAGTGTCTACTTTAGGACGTGTCAGGAAAGGTTCGCTGATATTGAAGCAACGTACTATGTCAGGTATCGGTTATCGTACTGTAAATTTGATAACCACAGCTGGCGTGTTTACTTCAAGAATGGTCGCTAGATTGGTATTGACTACATTTGTCGGATCTGGGAAACATGTATATTACAAGGATGGTGATTATGCAAATTGCCAATTGTCAAATCTCGAATGGGTCCCGATGACTAAACTGCGACACACACCAAAACGATGGAAATCTACTTGCGTTATCATCGTGGTGAATCTATAGAAGATCTCGCCAAAGAGTTTGAATGTTCAAGATCAAATGTACGTGAGATCGTTGTAAGACACAGACCAAGTATCAGTGATAAACGAGGTGATAGTCTCTGTGTACGTGATGTATCGGGAAAGAGCTTACGTACTCTATTTACCGATCAGGAAGTTGATGAGATCAGAGCTCTCTACTTTTTAGAGGGATACACCGTGTCAGAAATAGCTGCAATGAAAAGCGTTTCTCAACATCTGATATCAAATGTCCTTGGTGGTCTTGTGTACAACATCACACCGGATACTCCTATTCGATTTATCGAATCGTATATGTCAAAGATTCCTCTGACACATCTGGTATCAGTTGACAGAATCAACAAGATTCGTAATGCATACAGAAGAGGGGTTCGTATTAACACTATTATGGCACGAGAACACATAGGTGGCGATAGTACGATGCAACGAATATTGTTTACTGATGAGGTTCCGTTTCCAGAAGGAGATTCAGTTCGTAAGTTAATCCAAACTCATCACGATCAACTTTCATGTAATCGTATTCCGTTTACAAAAGAAGAGTTGATATTGTTAAGGAAGGATATTGCATCGAATCAATATTCATTGGAAGAACTTATGGAAAAATGGAACGTGATCGAATACGAAAGTAGAGTGTTCTAACACATAAGGTATGGTGGATTTTGTATCCACCATACCTTCTCTTTTTGTCTCATAACAACTTCACGTATATATAACTTTAAGAAAAGCTCATTAAGAACATACCAAAAACAACCATCTTCTACATAGGAGGCAACGAGATGATGAACTACACATCGAAAGACATTAAAGAATATACCTTCATGGAGCATACCCGTAGAAATGCGGGCATGCTCATGGGTAAGGTCAATCTGAATGCCAACATTCAGTGTATCAAAGAGTATATTGATAACTCGGTTGATGAAAGCAGTGTTGATCCGAACAAAACTTATCACATCAACATCATCCTGTTCAAAGGAGATGATACTTATCAAATCGCGATACAAGATCATGGACGAGGTGTTCCGTGTGAGAAGCTGGAAACGGTTTTTACACAACCGTTTACTACAGGTAAAGCAGACAGCTCTGCCTACACATTCAGTATCGGATCCTTCGGTATTGGTAGTAAAGCTAGCAATGCGATCTCTGAAAACTTCGTTTGTATTTCAAAACGATTGGATGGGTTTGCAGGATTGACTCTGAAACGTGGTGTGATCCTCAAATCAGAGATCAAACAACCGATCGATCAGATCCGTGAAACGGTTGGTACTCTGATTGTGCATCAACCGGATGCATCCATCTTGAAATTGACCAACACCTTCTTTACAACAGATGGTGTTGCCAGAGTGCAAGAATTGATCGAGTATATCGGAGCATTCAAACCAAACACCAAGTTTCACATGTATCTGGTTGATAAGTTACTTCCAGATAGTTGGTTCAAGAAACCATACGAAGATATGTGGAACTACTTCCAAAAACCAAAAGGACAGTTGATCTATGAAACACCTCTGGTGATATCCGCTGAGGACTATGTTCGTGGGAAATTTGGTATCGCAGAGCAGCCTCTTTGGAATCTTGAGCTCAAGAAATCAATAGAGACTCCGAGACCTATTGCCTGTGATATCAGTGTTCATCTGGTCAAGAACTGTGATCGTCAGAATGGTTATATCGCCACTGTGAATGATACACAGATCAAAGATAAAGAGTCTTCACATCTCAGTGTCTTCTTTGAGAAGATCAGAGAACGATTGACTCCATATCTCGATCAGGACGATGATGAGATCATGACATTCTTCGAACGCTTCTACAATATTCCGTTCTACGGATATATCAGAGCGTTTTACAAAGGAGCAACATACGAAGGTCAGACGAAGCATGGATTCAAGGATCTCGATTTCGAGAAGATCTACGGTCAGATGCTGAATGCATACTTCGATACGATCCAGGATGGGGTGTGGGAACAGATGTTCAACATCATCCACGATGATCTTGTGAAGAAGTTCGCTCAGTTCAGCAATAAGAGTATGAACTTGAGTTCCAACTCGAAGAACCTTGCTTACGACATGAACAATGAAGGTTGTTATGTGCCTGCACGTGTGACGGATCCGACCATCACGGAACTGTTCATCACTGAGGGTAACAGTGCAGGAGACTTCGTTGTTCAGGAGAGGTTCAAACACTTCCAAGCAGTGCTCAAGTTGAAGGGTAAGCCGATCAACGCACACACTGCTAATGTTGAGGACCTTAGAGCGAACAAAGTCTACCAAGACCTTGTGAAGATCCTGGGTGTTGGACCGAGAGATCAAGATCTGAGCAGATTGCGGTTCGCAAGGATCGGGATCCTAGCTGATGCTGACCCTGACGGTTATCACATCAACGACCTTGTGATCACTGCATTGTTGAAGATCAATCCTTTGATCCTGGCAAGCGGACGTGTGTTCATGGCGAATCCTCCGCTCTACGTGATGGAAAGTCGGGATAAAGCTCTCTTCTTGAGAGACCAGAAAGCCCTGAACGATGCCCGTGTCAAGATCTATGAGAAGTTCTTCAATCTGGAACTCTACTCTCAGATGACCAAGAATCTGTGTCAACTGAAAGGAGAACAGTATCGGGATTTCATCTACCTGACCAAGAGGATCGGTGGGATCATCACCCGTTCTGCGAACAAGTTGGTGATCGATCCGATGGTACTGGAACAGTTGGTTCACTGTGTGGACTATCTGAGTTTGTACAAGTTGGATACCAAGATGGTGAAGAACATCCTGAAACTGGATGATTGTTCGTATCATCCTGGAGCGAAGACACTCTTGTTGTCGGTAGCAGGGATCGAGATCAGTGTTCCGATGCAGAACTTGGTTCAAGAGATCCGTTCTTACATCCTTCCTGAGTTGGAGATGGTTCATTGGGAGTTGTTCGATCTCCTGGTGACAACCAAAACAACGACGGAGATGGAACGAGCTCCCATGACGTTCATGCAGCTCTATCGGATCCTCCAGAAACTCGACGAACATTATCCTGTTCACCGTCTGAAAGGTCTCGGTGAATGCAGTGGTCCTCAGTTGAAGTACACCTGTTTGGATCCTGCAACACGCACATTCACCACGATCACGAGTATCGGGGATGTGAATCGTATCTACGACATGATGGGCGTGGATACCGCACCTCGTAAAGCGTTGGTTCTTGGTGATGTGAAGAGTATCTTGAACCAAATACCAGAACAGGAGGTCCTGTGAAACGATGTGATCTCGACACATCTGAGATCGCCAGATTCCAAGCCTGGTTGATCGATACTACAAATAAGGACGATCCTCCTCTCGTAGAGTTAGAACCATTCTTCAAGTACCTTGCGAAAGTATCTTGTATCGTTCGAGATCCTTACAACAAGGGAGGTGGTGCCTCTCCTGAGGAGCTGTTCATGGCAGGACAGTTGTTCCGGATCGGATGTGTTCGTATGCGGTTCTTGGAAGAACGTTCCACCAGGCAACTGGTGGACGCTCTGATCTTGGGGGAGATGCCAGCTCCTCCGTTAGTCTATCAGATTCTCACGTATATATTACGTATTGAGAAGCACGAGTGTGGGATCAACTTGATGTTGATGATGCCACTGTTCGCGTTGATGGAGACGAAGTGGTATCCACTTCATCCCAACCGGAGTTCAACGTTGACCAGTGTGATCCAGTCATTTGCATTAAGCAGCGATCGTTACGCTCGTATGTCTATCATGTTGTATGATCCGTTGGATCTACTTCGTAAACTACAGTTGATCATCTCAACAACGGCGAAAGATGAACGATATGTAGGTAAGAAGTATCTGGAGTACGCCTTGGACAGTGTGCGGTATGTAGCCAGTATCTATCTGGCTGTTGTCACCAAGAAGATCGAACAAGATCCGAAGGTGAAGTCGCAAGCTAACAAGATGCTGGGTAGCATGTTACTCCTGCACCAGACGATCATCAACACACATATCAGTCAACATCGAACAAGGAGGTGACGACATGGAAAAGCCGGATCAAGCGAACTCGAGGATCCGGGACATGTTTGTAAACAAGTATGCACGGAGACAGGAGATCGACGAGTTGGAAGCTCTGAAAGAACAAGGGGAGCTGATCTTTACGGAGAATGACCCGATCTTCTACAGCACCTATCCGTTGGATCAGGTTGCGGTCAAGCTGTGTCAGGACAGTCGCATCACAGAACCGTATTTCCAAGAGAGATACAAAATGTATGCGATTAAAGTTCTCGGTCAGCATCCGCAGCAAGCATCCACACAGAGGAGCAATATGCTCAAGATGATGAGACGAGGACATATCACGTTCAAGAGGCTTATGGAGTTCTGCTGCAGGGTACTCGGTATGCCTTTGAAAACGTTAGCGTTCGAGTTCAATCATCCAACCAAAACGAATACGGTCGATATCGTGCTAACCGACCTCAACAACAGAACACTCGATACTTCAGATCCGGATGAAGATTGAGTATCTGTAACAAACATAGTACTGGTACCATGTGTATGGGAGAACTCTTGAGCTCAAGAGTTCTCTTTTTGCCTAAGCATCATCAATTTAACAATAGGAGTTCCTATGTCAGTCGCATTACAACTGGTCAAGAACGGGAAGCCTCTTCCCGCCGTATTCATCGACAAAGACCTTCATCTCAACCGTCTGGTTGCAGCCACCATCGCCTCGGTTAACCTTTGGGTGAAGATCCAGGATGGTTCTGACAAGAACCCGTTCGAACTGTGTGTCCGTAAAGTCATGGATGACTTCGGTGGTACTTTGTTCTCTCAGCGTCCTCTGGAAGCGGTCTACCAGATCAACTATAAGGAAGACACTGCGTCTTCGGATCTGAAGATCATCAACTTCATCTACTGGAACAAGTATCTCCAGTGCAAAGCCTTCGGAGATGTGTTTGGATTCGCTCAGTACAACGGACTCCAGATCGAAGCTGTTCTTCCGAACAAGTACTACAGTTTCGATCGCTCCACCGGAGAAGACGGGAAGTTCATCAACCCGAAACAGTACAACGTCATCCTGGAACCGGATGAAGTGGACAAGATGTTGTCACAACGGACACCGGATGCTCCTGTGGAACAGAAGGAAGCTGTTGAAGCTCCCAAAGAAGAACCTCAGGAAACCGTCGAAAAGCCCCAGTAAACGGTACTCTTTACAAGCATACATCATACCCCTGATAGGTAGGCTAGCCTACCTATCAGGGGTCATGCTATGCTTAAAAGTTTAACTTATCAAGAGGGTATTATGCTGATATCTTCCTCAACGTTGTCTGAAAATATCATCCACGTTTGGAAGCCTCTTGCGGATCAGATGTCACGTAAGATCCTTCAGGATCTCGGACTTCTGGAGTACATGAAGAACCATGTGTACATTAATAGCAGTTACACAGGTCCTTCCAAATCATGGAGAGATATCCAATCAAGACATGCCATCCTGAATGAACCAGGGATGACAGTGAATATCAAATTCAATTCGAATCCGCTCGGATTGAAATGGAGTGTGACCTCCCCAGGTCAACACATGGATCCTGCGATCCACAGAAGAGATGCGTTGATCACAAAACCTCTGTTCTTGGATCCAACTTCGAATGTACACATCATCGAGAGAGAACAACCTTGTCTCTTAGAGATGGAGTGTGCGTTGACTTTCACAGATCGAGTGGTCGCATTCGATGCTGTGACGAACATGATGAGTACCTACGTACGTGGTGAGTTGTTGACTGTGAACAACTTCACTTACGATTATAAGTTTCCCATCCCTCTGTTGAATGAACTCTATGTCCTTGGTAGGATGTCTGGTGTTGAGAAGGGTAAAGGAATGGAGTGGATCACCAAATGTTCTCAGGGGAAGATGCGGTTGATCACCAACGAGTATAATCCTGGGAAACATCACGAGATGGTGGTTCATAGGGAGTTGTATGAAGTATTGGCTACGATCGATTACAATGCAGATGAACCTACGGTAGAAGGAGTTGGTACTTCAGCGGATGCGATCACATTGAGTTTCAATGTAACTCTCCAATTCGGTAGAGTAAATATGCTCTATCTGAAGTATCCGATCGTATTGAACAACACTCTGATCCCAGAGGAACTGGTCCATGTTGAGAAGAGTGATGCGTATGGTCGTTTGATTCGGTATCTGAAACACCCGTATGAGTCATTTGACGGTGCTTATCAGAATTCGAAGTTCTTGTATCGGCTTCCTGTCCGTTTACCTTGGTATGACAACTGGTCCTTACCGAGTTACAGTCGACCCACCTTCGAACATGCAGAACCGTTCTTGATCGGAGTCTTCACTCTGGACAACACAGCGTGTACATCGTGTCAAGATCGTTGTAAGTGTGAATGTTGTCCGTGTCGATACACGACAGTGGATCTTTATGAAGATCTGGAACCACACGCTCTGAAGAAAGTGGTTGTCGATTACTACAGAGAACATCCGAAAGAGTGTCTCTATCCGGATGCTCCTTACAACTTGGCGGTATTCGCAGATGATGTTCAAGTAGATCCCAAGAAACTGGAATTCGACGGACGATACTTGAAGTTCCCGAACACGATGGGTGCGAACAGGATCTATCGGTTGGTTCTCTGCAAGACACCTCTGATTAAAGAAGGACGTAACCCTTGGCACTTCGTATGGGATTGTGTGATCGTTGCGGAGACAGCCATTCAAAAGGAGAAATAACGTATGCCTATGTCAAAAGCGAATGGCACGCTTCGTAAGCCAAAGAACCCTAATAGACCCAACTGTGAGACCAGTTGCTTCGTGGTTCCTCCTTCCGAGAAACCAGAAGTGGATTCGTCTGCAGTGGTCAATCCAACGCCATCTCAGGCGTTGGCATCTGAACCATATGTGCAAGCAACGGATGCTGCTGATAACACAGTAGCTACGACAGCGAAGACGACGTTGGATACAGCACTCCTTGCGTACAGTGCCGGAATGTCCATCACTGTGACGTTCTATCACAATCTGAACAATGATGCAACAGCGAGATCATTCTTCAACGATCTCTCATTCCAACAGGATAATGTTCACGTTGCATATCTGAAGATCAACAACTTCCAGATGAAGTTGAAAGACAGCCTTGCATTCTCCTATGACGGAAGCAAGGTGAAATCCCAAGTCACGGGAGAAGCGGTACTCTATCCTTTTTTCGTACCTTGGACGGGTGATCTGTTCATCTATGAAGTACAGAAAGGCGTGTATGGTCTGTACAAGATCACAGACCCACCAACTCGTCTGTCGATCAAGGATCTCACCGGCCATGAGATCAAGTTTATCTTGGTAGATTATCTCTCCAAAGAACAACTGGATACGTTGAACGATCGTGTGACTGAAGAACGCTACTTCAATCTCCAACGTTATATCTCTGGAGAAGGAGCTCTTCTTACCTCTGATGAGACAGAGACCTTGGGTCAAGTCAAAGACGCCATCACCAAACTCTCCAAGTATTACGTGAGTGAGTTCTACGAGAAATATATCTACCGTACTTTTATTGAGAACCCCTGCCTCTACGATCCTTACATCGTGGAGTTCATTACCAGAGTGTTCGATTATAAGTACTTCAGAGCGTATCCAACCCAGTTGGTTCCATCACCAGAGTGGTGGTCCAGATCCTTCTGGGCAAGATTGTTGGATCCAGACACTGTACCAGAAGAGGTTGTTGTCAACAAATGTTATCGCATCCTGAAGGGTGTTCATTACAGAACAGCTGGGATCAACGCTCTGACGAATCGTTGTTACATCCGCCTGCATCCGAATGGAAGACACAACTATCCTCCGTTCAACATCCCAACAGAATACGATGCTGAGACCAGAACGATCCAGATGCAGATCCTTCTGTATCTGTCGGAAGGGAAAGTGAGACCGAAAGTACTTCTGGAGTTAGTGGATAAGATCCTCACCTGTAAACGACTGGCGAGGTTCTACTTCATACCGATCTTGGTGTTCCTCCTGAAGAAACTCCAAGGGATCTTGGAAACAGGATCAGGTGGTATCATCGTGGAAGAACCCACCAACGACGCATGTGATATGGACTGCAGTACTTGTGTGTACTGCTGTGATTGTGATCGGAAACCTCCGATGCCTCCTCCTGAACCACCTCCGGATGGATCGGGATGTTGTCCTTGTCACAAACCAGGACCTCCGATGCCGGTTCCACCGCACCATCCGGGACCTCCTTGGACGGATGGTCTGGAAGATTGTGATCGGTACTGTATCCCCGATGATGGTGGACGTGCACAAGACGATTACGGCAAGCCTCCTGAAATCAACGGAGATTGTGGTGAGTCTTACGAAGGACTTCCTCCTGACGAACGAGCATTAGCTCAACGACTGGGTTACAACCCGTTTGAAACGGCAGACGCCTGGTAAAGATCACTGTACTAGCAGGGTGTATTTCTTCACCCTGCTAGTACCACCCTATGCTAAATCTACGGAGGTTCTTATGTCTCAGAACACAAAACTATTCTCGGACAGGATGAACGATGAAGTCTTCCGAGTATACATACCAGAGTATTACCAGCCAACGCTTCCGAACTATTTCAAACAACATCGTAACTCCGGTTATGCTGTCGTCAATGGACGTATGGTGACCGATGAGGAGTATCAGGAGATCACAGGAGAACCTGTGATGAGAGATGATTTCATTCCACAGCCGATCTACATAGCCGCTGAATTGAATATGTGTATTAGCTCCTGTCCACCAGCTATGATCGTGGATATGGATGTGAATAATGTTCCTTTCAAATTTCAAAACATCGAAGATATTCCAAAGGTCTGTGAAATTATGGAGGGATATGAACAGGAAATGTTCTCTTATATCTCCAGGAGTTCAGAGTTGAAGCAGTACATCGAAACGATGAGAGGTACGTGCGGGAAACTCAAAGCTGCTTATGAAGAGCTGAAACGCGACTACGCGTTGAATCACGGTATCGAAACACCAAAATCCAACTCCTTGTTGGATCTCTTGAAGATGATGAAGTGAGGTGACCTATGTCTCAATACATCATGCCAGTATCAGATACGATGAAAGCCAACGTGGATCTGATCCTCAACGAAGCATCGTCTCCGGATACACCGAACACTTCTTCGATCAACATCACAGAACGTCCTACCTTCGGATCGTACACGATCGAATGTCTGTTCTTTGGTGATAATAGAACGAACAACGAACGATTTGAGGTAACACCGTTCGAAGTGGTGAAGCTTACGATCGAACAGAATTTCAACAGTAGTTATACCGATGAGATCTCATTGGTGGTATCGTTGATGCCAGCACAGTATCTTCAGATGTACGACAACTCAAGAGGGTTGAAATGTTCTCTGAAGTTCACACCTACGAACAAGAACACTATGAAGAGGGATTCTGCCCCTTCGATCATCAAAGAGTATCTTGTGATCTTCAAGGACAAATCAGACATCCGTAAGAAGTACTCCAAAGGGGCTCTTGTTCCAGACACAGAAGGTCAGATGACTCAGGAACAACAAGGCGCGATGATCCCGGATGCTGAGTTTCAGTTGATCGACCAATCCTCTTACAATCTTCGTAAGATCAAGTTGAACTTCATCGCCAGACAAGTGACGATAAAAGATGCGATCTTGTTGATCTGTAAGTTGTGTGAGATCAAGAAGACAGCGATCGTTCAGCCGGACAACACCAAAGCCTATGAAAACTTCTACATCCCACCGAGCTTGTCGTTCGATCAGGCGATGGTATTCTTACAGTCCTACTATGGAGTGTACAACAAGGGATTGGGGTTCTACTACACTGATGAAACACTCTACGTGTTCCCTGAGTGTGAGACCAAACCAACCACTCCTGAGTCAGCACATCTTTACTATGTGGGCAACAACTACACTGGTAATGATGTCAACCACGCGATGGCGGATACGATCACACACATCATCTTGAACGGATTCGCTAAGGAGCAAGATCTCCAAGATAGTGGATCCGAGATGGATGGTACCTCTATGATCATCCAAGATGCTACCAGGATCATTGACAGTGCAACTACAATCGGTGAGTCAGGTGCTACGGGACTTGGTAAGGTATCGGTCAGTGAGTTGAATACCAATATGTTCTCAGCAGGTGAGTCGGATCTCGGTATGACGTACAACGCTTATCAACCGATGTTCCGGTTCGATGATAGCAACCCGTATAAGCTTCGTGAACTCTTGAACGCTTATCGTAGAGTGATCGTAACAACACAGTGGGCTGCTGCAGTACCATTCACATTTAAACCAGGATACTGTGTCTATTATCATTACGATGGGGATAATATCGCCAACGGAGAACAAGGTGCTACCGTCAGTGCTACTTCGATGTATACCACCAAAACAGGGATCTGTTCTGGAGTATCCTACACTTTCTTAGAAGTAGGTCGTCACGGTAGTGAGTACGTTCATACCTGTCAATGTGATTTGGTATTGTCCTTGGAGTATACTCCAGCAAACAATGCACCGACAGGTGATACAGTGTCAGATATCGACTCTGCAAGATCGAATAGAGAGGTCTCCAGTGGAGGTCAGGACATCGCAGCGTTAGCTGGTGCTATCGCCAGCAATAATGGGGGAGGCAATGTTGCTACCCTTATGAACGCGATTGGTACAGGACCTAAAGTTGGGATCTTCTAACAGTATAACGATACATAGAGAAGGACTCACCATCCTTCTCTATGTATCAATATATTTTTACTGACGTATATATCTTATACTGTCAGAACGGTTGACTCGCAAGGGTCACTGTCCTGATGGCATAGAGCACATACTGTCTTTTTAGTAGGATTGGTATTCTTTCGTCTCTGACAAAAGATGTCCTACTTCATACGACATTTTGTCTCTCAGTTGCTGTTGAGGAAGGTTCGCATAGATATTACTATCATCGTAGCGTTTCAGGAGCTGATAGAGCTCTCGATTCACCTTCGCACTTTCCCTGGAACGGATCATGTTGTTCAGTCGTATGACGAATGCAACATACGGGAACTCTTCCAGGAACTTCAGATGTGCATATTGCCTGAGATCTGGTACACTGAGATCATCGTGAATCTCACGGATCCATGAGAGCAATGGCTTGGTATGACCGAACCATTCGGTTACCAATACTTCACCGAACAACAGAGTTTTCTGTTGAGCTTCTGCTTGGATCCTGTGGATATCAGGAGCAACCCCGAGTAATCCAGATAAAGGAGCGATCGTCCCATCTGTGTAAACGTCTTCCCTACGGAACTGATCGAACATCATCGCGTTCAATACGTTGAACAGCCAGATGTTGCGAAGATCATCGAACCATCCTGGGATTACGTAACGTTGAAGATAGGTTTCGATATCGGTATCATCTCCGGTGTTGTTACCGTATTCCACGAACTTCAGATATTTGAAGATCAGCAGGATCAGATCGATTGAACAGGTCATCCAAGATGCTGGATGTTTCTTGAACTCAACACTGAATGATCCGAGATCGGTCACCAACTCCATAGAGTCATGGTAGATGATCCGGGTAGGTTGCAGTTCTTTCCAGTGGTCCCAAGAACGATCCAATGGCAAAGATTGCATCGGAGAAGTTCTCATCACGTTGAGAACGTAATCAGCTGTAGAACCTTTGGTGAAGAGACCTCCAGATGATTTCACGTTGTATACAGGATCGAACATCCCTCGGTAAGATCCGATTAGATAGTAGATCTGTTGATACCTCGCGTAATCACTTCTATTTTTTAATAGATCAGTCACTGCTACATCGTGTAAGATCTGTTTGCACAGATTGACGAATGGACTGTAAACAAAAGGTCCCATTAAAAATCGAGTTTTATAGATACTGGTTCTCAGTTCGACTGTGTTCACGTATCTCATCCACTCGCTGATCGTCTGTGCCTGTCCGGATGCATATTTCAAAATGATGTTGAACATGAGAAGATTCCTTTTCTGTTTGACATAGCATGCTCTGGGTAGGATTTTCTTCAACAGAGTCTCACCTATATATAACTAAATAGAATCATCGTACGAGTGGGTCGTGTGATGATTTGTGCACAAAACATTAACAACCCAAGAACAGCCATAAGGAGGAATTACTATGGCACAGAAAACCGCTGGTTCCACAACCACCACCAATCTCAATGGATCGTCCCCGATGGACAACGCCGCCCCGAAGACCACAGTTCCGAACGCCATCCGCCTGAGCGAGTTCCTGAAAGGAACCGCATCGGCAACCGGACTGTCCGAAGAAGGTCAGTTCTACATCCAGAAGATCGACAAGAAACTGGTCGACTTCAAGTCCACGATCAGTTCCTATCCGATCGCGACGACCCGTGCGGAAGGTCGTGCGTTCATCGACGAACAGTCGAAGTTCGCGATCAACCTGATCTTCGCCGAAACCTATGGTGCTGTCGACAGCAACAGCATCTCCGAACAGTCCCGTGACTTCGCGAACATGTTGAAGAACATGCGCGGCGATGCGAAGCTTCTGCAGTCCATCGTGGTTCGCAAAGAAGACTATGCCAAGGCGGACAACATGGCCGCGTTCATCATGAACTCGATCAATTCCTGCGTTCGTGGCAGCGTCCTGAACGTCGAGTCCCTCCGCAACGAACGGTTCTCCGTGATCACCCGCAAAGAAGCGGTCGATGACTGGACCTCCAAGAACAGCCCGCATGCGGTTCCGGCTCGGAACGATATCGGCATCCTGCTCTGCATCGACGTGCCCACCGGCACCACGAACCGGTTCGGTCAGCCAGAAATC